>Ga0209023_10001751_pt1 | contig 28455 bp, 23 predicted proteins | sample LakOneMetagenome_FD_187468 | JGI IMG/M metagenome (GOLD analysis project Ga0209023, IMG submission 187468) | Freshwater and sediment microbial communities from Lake Erie, Canada (SPAdes) (version 2) | ecosystem: Environmental > Aquatic > Freshwater > Lentic | place: Lake Erie, Canada...
GTGCCACCGCCTGCGCCACCGGCGTGCGCGGGCTGCGCATGCTTGGCGCGCGCAACGTCGCCTACGCGGTGCCGAACCGCGCTGTGCACGGCTACGGACTGACACCGGCGCTGGTCGAGGAACTCGCAGCGCTCGATCCGGAATTGCTGGTCACCGTCGACCACGGCATCGCCTGCCACGCCGGCATCGCCGCGGCGCGCGCGCATGGCTGGCAGGTACTGGTCACCGACCACCATTTGCCCGGTCAAACCCTGCCTGATGCGAACGCGATCGTGAATCCCGCGCTGCCCGGCCACGATTTCGGCAGTCGTGCGCTGGCCGGCGTTGGCGTGCTGTTCTATCTGCTGCTGGCGTTGCGCAAGCGCTTGCGCGAACGCGGAGGGTTGCCATCGCCGGAACCGGATCTTTCGACGCTGCTCGACCTAGTCGCAGTCGGCACCGTCGCCGACCTCGTGCCGCTGGATGCCTGCAACCGCGCGCTGGTGTCGGCGGGATTGCGCCGGTTGCGCGCGGGGCAGGGCTGCGCCGGCCTGAATGCGCTGGCGCAGGTCGCCGCGCGCGACACCGCGACGCTCACCGCCAGCGACATCGGCTTCGGCCTCGCCCCGCGCATCAACGCCGCCGGCCGGCTCGAGGACATGACCGTCGGCATCGAATGCCTGCTCTGCGACGATCCGCTGCGCGCGCTCGAACTCGCGACCACGCTCGACGCGATCAACCGCGAGCGCCGCACGCTGCAGCAGCAGGCCACCGACGAGGCCGAGGCCGTGCTTGCGTCGGTTTCACCGACAACCGGCGAGCCGCCCGTCGCACTCTGCCTGCACGACCCGGACTGGCATGCCGGCGTGGTCGGGCTGGTCGCCTCGAAACTGGCGCAGCGCGCGCATCGCCCGGCGCTGGTGTTCGCGCCCGCGCAACCGGGCAGCGCGGAGCTGCGCGGATCCGCGCGCTCGATCCCGGGCCTGCACATCCGCGACGTGCTCGCCGCCGTGGATGCGACGCATCCCGGGCTGGTCGAACGCTTCGGCGGCCACGCCATGGCCGCGGGGCTCACGTTGCAGGCATCGAACCTGCCCGCGTTCGAAACCGCATTGCGCGAGGCGGTGACGGCCATGCTCGATCCGGCCGTGCTGCAGGCCGAACTGTGGAGCGATGGCGAACTCGCTTCCGGACAGTTCGACCGCTCCACCGCCGACCTGCTGCGTGACGGCGGGCCGTGGGGGCAGGGCTGGCCGGAACCGCTGTTCGACGGCACGTTCGAGGTACTGGACTTCCGCGTGTTGAAGGAACGCCACCTCAAGCTGGAACTCGCCCTCGACGGGCGCCGACTGAACGCGATCCATTTCGGCGGCTGGGAGGGCGAGGCGCCCCCATCGCGCGTGCGCATCGCCTATCGCCTCGCCGCGGACGACTGGCGCGGCGGCGATGCCGTGCAGTTGCTGGTCGAACACCGCGAGCCGGCTTGAATCGCCTCAGTCGTCGAGCCTGGTCAGCGCCGCGCCGTAGTGCGCCGCCACATGCTCGGTCTTGTCGCTCCTGATCTCGTACTGCGGCTTGTCCGGCGAGGCGTGGTGGCGGTGGCCCCGGCCGTCAGAAGCGATGTAGTCGAAATCGCGCGTGTGCACCTTGATGATGTGTCCGCTGACGCGCCCGGCCTCCGAGTTCCAGCCCACGTGGTCGCCGACCTTGAATGCTGTCGCCATGAATGCCTCCGTCGCGGGCCTGCAAGCCTGCCACGGCGGCGGTGCAGGCGGCGTCGATGCTAGAATCCGCGGCCGATTTTCAGGTTTTCCCGCCATGATCGAACTCAATCCCGTCCGAGCCCGCATCGCCGACCTGACCGGTCGCCTCGACGCGCTCCGGGGGTATCTTTGACTACGATGCCAAGCGCGAGCGCCTGGAAGAAGTCGAACGCGAACTCGAGAACCCCGGCATCTGGAACGATCCGGAACGCGCGCAGGCGCTGGGCCGCGAGCGTTCCATGCTCGACAAGACCGTCAACGGCATCCGCGACCTGAAGGATGGGCTCGGCGGCGCGGGCGAACTGCTCGACCTCGCCGAGATGGAAAGCGACGAAGACACCGCGCTGGCGGTGGTCGCCGACGTCGATCGCTTCGAGAAAGGCGTCGAGCAGCTGGAATTCCAGCGCATGTTTTCCGGCAAGATGGATTCGGCCAACGCCTTCGTCGACATCCAGGCCGGCGCCGGCGGCACCGAGGCGCAGGACTGGGCGGAAATGCTGCTGCGCATGTACCTGCGCTGGGCCGAATCGCGCGGCTGGAAGACCGAGCTGATGGAAGTCAGCGGCGGCGATGTCGCCGGGATCAAGTCGGCGACGTTCCGGGTCGAGGGCGAATACGCCTACGGCTGGCTGAAGACCGAGATCGGCGTGCATCGGCTGGTGCGCAAGTCGCCGTTCGATTCCGACAACCGCCGCCATACCAGTTTCACCAGCGTGTTCGTGTCGCCGGAAGTCGACGACGACATCGACATCGAGATCAATCCCGCCGACCTGCGCACCGATGTGTACCGGTCCTCCGGCGCCGGCGGCCAGCACGTCAACAAGACCGAGTCGGCGGTGCGCATCACCCACATCCCGACAAATACCGTCGTCGCCTGCCAGACCGGGCGCAGCCAGCACCAGAACCGCGACACCGCGATGAAGATGCTGGCCGCCAAGCTCTATGAACTGGAAGTGCAGAAGCGCAACGCCGAAAAGGACGCGCTCGAAGCGACCAAGTCCGACATCGGCTGGGGCAGCCAGATCCGCAACTACGTGCTGGACCAGAGCCGGATCAAGGACCTGCGCACCGGCATCGAGCGTTCCGACACCCAGAAGGTGCTGGACGGCGACCTCGACGAATTCGTGGAAGCCAGCCTGAAATCGGGGCTGGAAGCGGGTTCGAAACGCAGCGATGCGGCGTAATGCCTCTGTGGGAGCGGCTTTAGCCGCGACTGCTCCCGCGGAATCTGTCGCGGCTAAAGCCGCTCCTACAAAAACATACGGCCTGCCATGACCGACGACACCACTTCCCAGTCCATCGACGAAAACAGGCTGATCGCCGAGCGCCGTGGCAAGCTCGCCGCGTTGCGCGGGCAGGGCGTCGCGTTCCCCAACGATTTCCGCCGCGGCGATTACGCCAGCGACCTGCAGGCCGAGTACGCCGACGCCGAGAAGTGGACAGGAGAAGCGTTGGAGGCCACGGGACGTCGCGTCGCCATCGCCGGACGTTTGCTTGCGAAGCGGGTGATGGGCAAGGCCGCGTTCGCCACCGTGCAGGACATGGGCGGGCGCATCCAGTTGTTCCTGCAATCGACCGCGCTCGGCGACACCTACGACGCATTCAAGGCATGGGATATCGGCGATATCGTCGCGGCCGAAGGTTCGCTGATGCGCACCAGGACCGGCGAACTGTCGGTCAAGGTCGATGCGCTGCGCCTGCTGGTGAAGGCGCTGCGCCCGCTGCCGGACAAGTTCCATGGCCTGGCCGACGTCGAACAGCGCTATCGCCAGCGCTATGTCGACCTGATCGTCACCCCGGAAGCGCGCGAGGTCTTCATCGCGCGTTCGCGCATCGTCGCCGGCATCCGCCGCTGGCTGGACGCGCGTCGTTTCCTCGAAGTCGAGACGCCGATGATGCATTACATCGCCGGCGGCGCCACCGCGCGCCCGTTCACCACCCATCACAACGCACTCGACCTCGACCTCTTCCTGCGCGTCGCGCCGGAGCTCTACCTCAAGCGTCTCGTGGTCGGCGGGCTGGAACGGGTGTACGAGATCAACCGCAACTTCCGCAACGAAGGCGTTTCGACCCGGCACAACCCGGAATTCACCATGCTCGAGCTGTACGAGGCCTACGCCACGTACACCGAGGTGATGGACCTGACCGAAGGCATGATCCGCGACGTCGCACGCGAGGCGATGGGCACGACAGCGTTCGAGTGGGATGGCAACGACATCGACCTCGGCCCCGCGTTCCGGCGCAGGAAGCTGGAAGAAGCAGTGCGCGAACTGAATCCGGAAATCTCCGTCGCCGATTGCCGCAACCGCGATGCGCTGGCCGCGCACTGCGCGCGACTCGGCGTGCACGTGAAGCCGGGCTACGGCTGGGGCAAGCTGCTGCTGGAAATCTTCGAGAAAACGGTCGAATCGGGGCTGATCCAGCCCACTTTCGTCACCCATTACCCGGTGGAGGTCTCGCCGCTTGCGCGCGAATCGGACACCGAACCCGGGATCACCGACCGTTTCGAACTGTTCGTCGGTGGCAAGGAACTGGCGAACGGTTTCTCCGAATTGAACGATCCCGAGGACCAGGCCGCTCGCTTCCGTGCCCAGGTCGAGGCGAAGGAGGGCGGCGACGACGAGGCCATGCACTACGACGCCGATTACATCCGCGCGCTGGAAGTGGGGCTGCCGCCGACCGGCGGACTCGGCGTGGGCATCGACCGGTTGGTGATGCTTCTGACCGGCTCGTCCTCGATCCGCGACGTGCTCCTGTTCCCGTACATGCGGCCCGAAAGCACGGACTGATGCACCCATGGTTCGCCTTGTCCGGCATTCCTCACGAACCACGTTACAAGGAGGGGAATACGGGCAGAAATGGCACGCCTCTTGCATGTAGCCACTTGCCACGGACGGGATTTGCGCAGACGATGCCCGGGTCGGGGATCCCGTATTCATCCAGATGAAGGGGGCGGCGCTTGGACATCGTGATCGTCGATGATCAGCCCTCAGCGCGCACCATGTTGCGGCACATCGTGCAGGACATCGGGCCCCAGCTCGATGTCTACGATTTCGGCGAGCCGGATGCCGCGCTCGCCTGGTGCAACAGCAACCGCCCGGACCTGCTGCTGCTGGACTACCGCATGCCCGGCATGGACGGACTGGAACTGGCCAAGGCCTTCCGCAAGCCGCTGCGCAACCGTGACGTGCCGATCGTGCTGGTGACCGTGGTCGGCGACGAACCCGTCCGCCAGGCTGCGCTGGATGCCGGCGTGATCGACTTCCTGGTCAAGCCGATCCGCCCGCGCGAGTTGCGCGCCCGCTGCCGCAATTTGCTGCAATTGCGCCAGCAGTCGGAATCGGTGAAGCAGCGCGCGCTGTCGCTGGAACAGCGCCTGCTGGCCAGCATGCACGAGGTCGAGGAACGCGAACGCGAAACCCTGTCGCGGCTCGCACGCGCGATCGAACTGCGCGACACCGGCACCAGCGCCTACCTCGAGCGCATGGCGCATGTCGCCGGCCTGATCGCCGAGGGCCTCGGCTTGCCGGAGGAGCGGGTGCGTACCATTGAACTGGCCGCGCCGCTGCATGACATCGGCAAGATCGCGATCCCCGATTCGCTGCTGATGAAACCCGGCCCGCTGGACGACGACGAACGCAAGCGCATGCAGCAGCATCCGTCGATCGGCTACCAGCTCCTCGAGGACAGCCATAACCGCTTCATCCAGATCGGTGCGCGCATCGCGCTGCACCACCACGAGCGTTACGACGGCAGCGGCTATCCGCATGGCCTCGCGGGCAAGGACATCCCGCTCGAGGCGCGCATCGTTACCGTGGCGGACGTGTTCGATGCGCTGATCTCTCCGCGCCCGTACAAGCGGGCATGGAGCGTCGAGGAGGCGCTGGACTACATCCGCGAGCAGAGCGGCAAGATGCTCGACCCGGATTGCGTGCAGGCGTTGGTCGGCAACCTGCCGCGCCTGTACGAGATCTGCGAGCGCTATTCCACGAGCGCGGTGCATGTCGCCCAGGACTGACCTCGTGATGCGATTTCCGCAAATGCTGAGGCAACAGTTCTCGCAGCGCCCCGACAGCGAGCACGGGCAGGCGCTGGTCAGGCTCGCGGTGCTGACGGTGGTGCTGGTCTACCTGCTCCTGCACGGCCCGGGCGATGGTGGCGCGGCGGAATACCGCGATGTGCTGGCGATGGTGGGCATCGGTTTCACCATTGGCGTCGGCATTGCGGTCGGCATCGTGCTGCGACCGGGGATTTCTCACCTGCGGCGCGGGATCGGCATGCTCGCCGATTACGGGTTGATGGCGGCGGCAATGATCCGCCTGGGCGAACCGCTGGCCTGGGTCTACGTGATCCTGATGTGGGTGACCGTCGGCAACGGCCTGCGCTACGGTAGCCGTTACCTGCGGGTCGCGGTCGCGATGGCGGCTTGCAGCTTCGGATGCGTGGTGGCGTTCAGCCCGTACTGGGTGCAGAACCGGATCCTCGGCATCGGGTTGCTGCTCGGCCTGGTCGCGGTGCCGCTGTACCTGTCCGGGCTGCTGCGCGCCCTGACCCGCGCGACCGAGGAAGCACGGCGCGCGAACGAGGCCAAGACCCGGTTCCTCGCCAACATGAGCCACGAGTTCCGCACGCCGCTGAATGGGCTTGCGGGCATGTCGGAACTGCTGGCGACCACGCGCCTTGACGCTGAACAGCGCGAATGCGTCAACACCATCCAGGCTTCGGCGCGCAGCCTGCTCGCGCTGGTGCAGGACGTCCTGGACATCTCGGCGATCGAGGCCGGCAAGCTCAAGTCCGACCTGGTCGATTTCTCGTTGCGCGAGCTGGTCGAGGGTATCGGCCTGGTGTTGCTGCCGTCCGCACGCGCCAAGCGGATCGACTACGTGTCGCTGGTCGCCGCCGATGTTCCCGATTCGCTGCGCGGCGATGCCGTGCACCTGCAGCAGGTGCTGTTGAACCTCGCCGGCAACGCGGTGAAATTCACCGACCGCGGTTCGGTTCGGCTGGAAGTGGCGCTGGCGGCCAACGCCGGGCCGCAGGCACGCCTGCGCTTCGCCGTGGTCGACACCGGCATCGGCATTCCCGCGACCGCGCGCGCGCGCCTGTTCGAGGCCTTCGAGCAAGCCGACGCCAGTTTGTCGCGACGTTACGGCGGTACGGGGCTCGGAACCACGATTGCCAAGGGCCTGACCGAGGCGATGGGCGGCAGCATCGGCTTCGAAAGCACCGAGAGCAATGGCAGCCGGTTCTGGGTGGAACTGCCGTTCGAAGTCACCGCCGTGGGCAAGCGAGCCGTCGATCATGCGACCAGCACCGCCGCGGACACGCGCAACGTCATCGCATTCGGCGACGTGTTCCGGCGGCATCGCGCGCGGGTGCGTTCGATGCAGATACTGGTCGCCGACGACCATGTTGCCAATCGCATGGTGCTGGAACGCATGCTGCAGAAGGCCGGCCACCATGTCGTGACCGTCGACAACGGCGAGGATGCGCTGTCGGCGCTGGAGGCCGGCGGCTACGCGGTGGCGATCGTCGACCTGCACATGCCGGGGGTGAGCGGGCTCGACCTGCTGCGCGAATTGCGGATGATGGAGGCGGGCGGGGGCAACCGGACGCCGGTACTGATGCTGAGCGCCGATGTCACGCCCGAATCGATCCAGCGCTGCCACCAGGCGGGCGCGCGCGCGTTCCTGCCCAAGCCGGTGGTCGCCTCGCGCCTGCTGGATACCCTTGCCGAAATCGCCACCAGCGGCCAGGTCGTGGCTGCGCCGGCGCCAATGCGCTTCGACCTGCCTCCGCTGCAGGACAACGTACTCGACCCCGCCGTGCTTGAGGAGCTCAGCGGGCTCGGGATGGGCGAGGATTTCGAGCGCGAGTTCATCGCACAGTGCTTGCGCGACGCGGAAGGGTGCCTTGCGATGCTGGGTCGGGCGGGCGATGCCGAGCAATGGGATGCGCTGCGCGACCACGCGCATGCGCTGAAGGGCGTGTCCAGCAACCTTGGCTTGGTCAAGCTCGCCGGGGAAAGCAGCGACCTGATGCGGATCGCCTCATGGCAGCTGTCGCGCGAGTGGCGCCAGCGCCTGCAGGGTTTGCGCGATCGCCTCGCGCAAGGGCGTACCGCGCTGGACGCGCGCGCGGTGAATGCCGCGCGCGACAGCGAAAGCAACTGAAGCGGGCGACCCCGGTCAGGCGGCCGCTTCCGCCCCCGCCCGGCGCGACTGGGCGCGGACGATGCGATCCATGGTCCGCAGCGAACGGTCGCCGAGCGCGAGCGCGGTATCGACCCACACTTCGGTGATGCCCATCAGTTCGTCATAGCCGACTGGTTGGGCGATCGCGCGCACGGCATTCAGCGCGAGGTGCGCATGCGGCGAACGTTGTTGCCCGCGGATGATCTCCTGCACGGCCGCTTCGCCTTCGCCCTTCGGCACCAGCACATCGACGATGCCCATCCGGTACAGGTCTTCGCTGCTGTGCATGTTGCCTTCGAGGATGATCTTTTCCGCAAGCTGCGGCGTGACCCGCTTGCACAGGAAGGAATACGCGCCCATGCCCGGGAACAGGCCGAACAGCACTTCCGGCAAACCCATGCTCACCCCTTCCTCGGCCACGATGGTGTGGCAGGCGAGGGCGAGTTCCATGCCGCCGCCGAGGGCGTCGCCCTGCACCAGGGCAATCGTGCGCACGTCGCCGCCGAGCGATGCGTGCAGGTGGTAGACGCCGTCCACGCAGCGGCGCGCGTAGGCCAGCAATTGTTCGCGATTGCTCTCGCGGATCAGGCGCGAAAACAGTTCGAGGTCGCCGCCGAGGTTGAATGCGTTGGCGTCCGAAGCGAGCACGACATGGCGCAACTCGCCGGGCTTGCGCTGGTTCTCGCGGAGCGTGATCGAAGTCAGGAAGCTCCACATGTCGTCCATGAGCGCGGTGCGGAAGCATGGCCTCGTGCCTTGCTGGATGTCCGCATGCATGTAAAGCCAGTGCGCGGTGCCGGCGGGATCGGATTCGACCCGCACGGTCGGATAGGAACGAGTACGGTGCAACCGTTCGATCGAGCTCATGGAAATAGTCCCCTCTGCCGCCAGGCGACCGGTCGGGCTCGGGGGATGGCGGCTGGTGAGGTAGGCACGCCCGACGGATGCTTCTATGCGCCCCTCCGGGGCGCGACGCAAGCTTTTTCGGGGAAAATCGGCCGAAAAGCGGGGCAGGGGGCGATTTTCCCGGCCGTTCAACCCGGAGCGGGATCCCTCAACTCCTTGCGCAGGATCTTGCCGACGTTGCTCTTGGGCAGGGAATCGCGGAATTCGATGTATCGCGGCAGCTTGTAGCCGGTCAGGTTTTCCCGGCAGAAGGCCTTGACCTGGTCGGCGGTCAGCGCCGGATCCTTGCGCACGATGAACACCTTCACCGCTTCGCCGGACTTGTCGTCTGGCACGCCGATCGCAGCGACCTCCAGCACGCCCGGCATCATCGCGACCACATCCTCGATCTCGTTCGGATACACGTTGAAGCCCGAGACCAGGATCATGTCCTTCTTGCGGTCGACGATGTAGAAATAGCCCTTCTCGTCCATGCGCGCCATGTCGCCGGTGTGCAGCCAGCCGTCGGCATCCATGACCTTGGCGGTTTCTTCCGGCCGCTGCCAGTAGCCCTTCATCACCTGCGGGCCCTTGACGCACAATTCGCCGATCTCGCCCGATGAGAGCATCTTGCCGTCATCGTCCTTCACGCAGACATCGGTGGACGGGAGCGGCAGGCCGATCGAGCCGTTGTAGTCCTTCAGGTCCAGCGGGTTGATGCACACGCCGGGCGAGGTTTCGGTCAGGCCATAGGCCTCGGCCAGCGTGCATCCGGTGACTTGCTTCCACTTCTCCGCCACCGCGCGCTGCACCGCCATGCCGCCGCCCAGCGTTACCTTCAAATGCGAGAAATCCAGTTGCTCGAATCCCGGTGTGTTGAGCAAGCCGTTGAACAGCGTGTTGACGCCCGGAAGGATGGAGAAGGGCACCGACTTCAGGATCTTGACGAATTCGGGCATGTCCCTCGGGTTGGTCACCAGCACGCTGTGCGCGCCGATGCGGATGAACACCATGGCGCAGGCGGTGAGCGAGAAAATGTGGTACAGCGGCAACGCCGCGATCGCGATTTCCTGGCCGCGATCGAGCGAGAGCGTGATCCATGCGCCTACCTGCTGCATGTTCGCGATCATGTTCGCGTGGGTCAGCATCGCGCCCTTGGCAACGCCGGTGGTGCCGCCGGTGTACTGCAGGAAGGCGATGTCGTCCTGTCCGATCGCGACCTCGGGCAATGCGTGCATCTGGCCGAGGGTGAGTGCGTCGCGGAAGCGCACCGCGTCCGCGATGCGGTAGTCGGGCACCATCTTCCTCACGTGCCTGAGCACGAAATTGACGATGCCGCCCTTGGGGAAGCCGAGCATGTCGCCGAGGCCGCTGGTGATGGCGCGCACTCCCGGGAGGTGCTCCAGGACTTCCTGGGCGGTGCTGCCGAAGTTGTCGAGCACGAGGATCACCTTCGCACCCGAGTCCTCGAGCTGGTGGCGGAGTTCGCGCGCCGTGTACATCGGGTTGACGTTGACTACGGTCAGTCCGGCGCGCAGCACGCCGAAGATCGCGATCGGGTACTGCAGGCAGTTGGGCAGCATGATCGCGACGCGATCGCCCTTCTTCAGCTTGAGCTCGCCGAGCAGGTAGGCGGCGAACTGCTTGCTCAGCCGGTCGATGTCGGCATACGTGAGCGTCTTGCCCAAATTGGAGAAGGCGGGGCGGTCGCGGTAATCGGTGGTTGCGCGGTCGAGCACCGCGACGATCGAGGAATATTCACCGACGTCGATGGTGGCGGGAACGCCCGACGGATAGTTGTCCAGCCATGGACGTTCAAGGCTCATGCGCGATCTCCCCCCGCCGCCGCGCCGCACGATGCGGACGCGTACGGTTGCGTTAGGATTTGAGCATAGGGTCGTTGGACTGACAAGGCGAAAAAAGACGTGTTTGCCGCATTGCAACATCGAATCGCGCGACGCCGGCCGCATCTACGGGCGCTGGCGCTCGTGGCCGCGTTCGCGCTGATCGCGGGCTGTTCGCGCGCCTCGCCGGAACAGGCCGTCCGGCACCAGATCGAATCGCTCCAGGCCGCCGTCGACGCGCGCGACGCCAGTGCCGTGGACGAACTCCTCGCCGACGATTTCATCGGCAACGACGGCCTCGACCGCCAAGGCGCGCGACGCCTGGCCGCGGGCATGTTCCTGCGCTACCGCGACGTCTCCGCCAAACTCGGCCCGGCGAAGGTGGAGCTGCGCGGCGAACGCGAAGCGGTCGCGAGTTTCACCGTGCTCGCGACCGGCGGCTCCGGCGGCCTGCTGCCCGACAGTGGGCAGGTGTACCAGGTCGAAACCGGATGGCGGCTGGTCGATGGCGAATGGAAGCTGCTCAGCGCGGACTGGGAACCGAAGCTGTAGGGGCACGGCGCCGCCGTGCCCCTACGACCACATGGGGCTCACGTGGCTTTGCGTGCCGCCAACTGGCGCAGCACGTATTGCAGCAGCCCGCCGTTGCGAAAGTATTCGACTTCCTTCGGCGTCAACAGCAGCACCTTCGCCTCGAACGATTTCTTCGAGCCGTCGGCCTTGGTCGCGGTCACGGTCGCGATCCTGGACGCGCCGTCCTGCAGCCCGGAGATGTCGAAGGTTTCGGAACCATCGAGGCCCAGCGCCTGCGCGTTCTCTCCATCGCGGAACTGCAGCGGCAGCACGCCCATGCCGACCAGGTTGGAGCGGTGGATGCGCTCGAAGCTCTCGGCGATCACCGCCTTCACGCCGAGCAGGATCGTGCCCTTGGCCGCCCAGTCGCGCGAAGAGCCGGTGCCGTACTCCTTGCCTGCGAGCACCACCAGCGGCGTGCCGTCGGCCTTGTACTTCATCGCCGCGTCGTAGATCGCCATCTTCTCCGGCGCCGCCGCGCCGAAGTACAGCGTGTTTCCGCCTTCCTCGCCGCCGAACATCAGGTTCTTGATGCGGATGTTGGCGAAAGTGCCGCGCACCATCACGTCGTCATTGCCGCGACGCGAACCGTAGCTGTTGAAGTCGGCCGGCTGCACGCCGCGCGACTGCAGGAAACGGCCCGCGGGCGAGTCCTTCTTGATGTTGCCGGCTGGCGAGATGTGGTCGGTGGTGATCGAATCGCCGAACAGGCCGAGCACGCGCGCGCCGTGGAGGTCGTCGATCGAGCCGACCTGCATGGTCATGCCATCGAAGTAGGGCGGGTTCTTGATGTAGGTCGAACCGGCGTCCCAGGCATAGCTCTCGCCGTCGGGCGAGTCGATCTTCGCCCAGCGGCTGTCGCCCTTGAACACGTCGGCGTAGTTCTGCGCGAACATTTCCGGGCCCACGGTCGCGGCGATGGTGTCGCCGATTTCCTTGTTGCTCGGCCAGATGTCGCGCAGGAACACGTCCTGGCCGTCGCTGCCCTTGCCGAGCGGTTGCGTGGTCAGGTCGATGTTCACGGTGCCGGCGATGGCGTAGGCCACCACCAGCGGCGGCGAGGCGAGGTAGTTTGCCTTCACCTCGGGATGCACGCGGCCCTCGAAGTTGCGGTTGCCCGACAGCACCGAGGCGACGACGAGTTCGTTCTCGGCGATGCCCTTCGAGACCACGTCCGGCAGCGGGCCGGAATTGCCGATGCAGGTGGTGCAGCCGTAACCGACCACATAGAAGCCCAGTTGCTCCAGATCGTCGAGTACGCCGGCCTTCTTCAGGTAATCGGTGACCACCAGCGAGCCCGGGCCGAGCGAGGTCTTGACCCAGGGCGCGGACTTCAGGCCCTTCGCGACCGCATTGCGCGCCAGCAGGCCGGCACCGAGCATCACCGCCGGGTTGGAGGTGTTGGTGCAGGAGGTGATCGCGGCGATCACCACCGAACCATCGTTCAGTTCGGCATCCTGGTCCTTGATCCGGATCTTCGACACCGGCTTGGCGGCGAGATGATCGGCCTGCGGCTGGTCGCCACCTTCGCCCTTCAATTCCTCGATCGCGCAACCCACGCCATTCGACTTGCGATTCGCGGTCAGGCCTTTCAGCGCATCATCGAAATTGGCATGCACGTCCTGCAGCAGCACGCGGTCCTGCGGGCGCTTGGGGCCGGCCAGCGAGGGCTGCACCGTGCCCATGTCCAGTTCCAGCGTGGACGAATAGCTGGCGTGCGGCGAATCCGGCGCGTGCCACAGGCCCTGGACCTTGGCATAGGCTTCGACCAGGGTGACTTGTGCGTCGCTGCGACCGGACAGGCGCAGGTAGTTCAGCGATTCGGCGTCGATCGGGAAGATGCCGCAGGTCGCGCCGTATTCCGGCGCCATGTTGGCAATGGTCGCGCGATCGGCCAGCGGCAGGTGCTGCAGGCCGTCGCCGAAGAATTCCACGAACTTGCCGACCACGCCGTGCTTGCGCAGCATCTGGGTGACGGTCAGCACGAGGTCGGTCGCGGTCGCGCCTTCCGGCAGCTTGCCGATCAGCTTGAAACCGACCACTTGCGGAATCAGCATCGACGAAGGCTGGCCCAGCATCGCGGCCTCGGCCTCGATGCCGCCGACGCCCCAGCCGAGCACGCCGATGCCATTGATCATCGTGGTGTGCGAGTCGGTGCCGAACACGGTGTCCGGGAACGCCCACTGCGTGCCGTCGATGTCGCGCTCCATCACCACGCGGGCGAGGTGCTCGAGGTTCACCTGGTGGACGATGCCGGTGTTCGGCGGCACCACCTTGAAATTGCCGAACGCCTTCTGGCCCCAGCGCAGGAAGCTGTAGCGCTCGGCGTTGCGCTTGAATTCGATCTCGCCGTTGAGGTCCAGCGCATCCGGGCGGCCGAACACATCGACCTGCACCGAGTGGTCGATGACCAGTTCCGAGGGGATCAGCGGGTTGATCTGGTCGGCCTTGCCGCCGAGCTTGACCACCGCGTCGCGCATCGCCGCGAGGTCGACCACGCAGGGCACGCCGGTGAAGTCCTGCAGCACCACGCGCGCGGGCATGAACGCGATTTCGGTCGCCGGCTCCGCCTTCGGATCCCACTTCGCCACCGCCTCGATGTGCTCCTTGCCGACGGTGATGCCGCCGTCCTCGTGCCGGAGCAGGTTCTCCAGCAGGATCTTCATGGAATAGGGCAGGTGGGCGATGTCGAACTTCTCGCCGAGCCTGGGCAGGCTGGCGTAGGTGTAGGACTTGCCGTTGACGTCGAGTTGGGCGCGGGTGGCGAAGGAATCGGCCATGGGGGCTCCGGCAGGAAGGGGAGGGCGGGAAGAAACACCGCATCTAGCCCTGCAATTATGCCGGAATCGCGCCTCTGGCGCCCCTTCCCGCAGCCCCCTCAGCCCAGCAACGCGTCGATGCCCTCCCGCAACGCGCGCTTGCGCAACAGGAAATCCCAAGTCGTGCCGTCGAGCTGGCGCCACAGCACCGCCGAACGCAGCGCCGCGAGCAGGGCCGCGCGCACCTCGCCGACGAGGTCGGCCTGGGCGAGGTAGTGCGGGTTGCCCTGGACCATGATCCGTGGCCGCAGCGGGCTGATGTGCTCGACGTAGGCGCGGGCGAGGCCGGCCAGTACCTCGCGATCCAGCGGGCCGCGCGACTGCGCCAGCGGCGCCAGGGTTTCGATCCGGTCGCGCACGCCACGCACCGCGGCATCGTCGGCGACGAAATGGCGTTCCACCTGCAGCAGCGCCAGCACCAGCCGCGGCAGCAGCGGGTCGCGCGCCTGGTTGCCGAAATGCGCGCGCAGGATGCGCAAGCCGGGCGCGACCGCGGTCGTGCCGCCATAGACCGCGGCCGGGGTTTCCGCATCGATACGGAACACGCTTTCGACCAGCGGCTGCAGGTGCGCGCCATCGGCCTGGCCGGTGTCGGCGAGCCGGCGCACCTGCGCCAGCGCCTGGGCCATACCCGCGAGCGCCAACAATCGGTCTTCGAATGCACTCATGCGGCGACATCCGCGGCGAGGGCAGGGGCGTCGGTGCGTTCGATCACGCCGCCGCCGAGGCAGGTGTCGCCGGCGTACAGCACCAGCGACTGCCCGGGCGTGACCGCACGCTGCGGCCGGGCGAAACGCACTTCCACGCAGCCGTCGTCGCGTACGCTCACTTCGCATTCCTCGTCCGGTTGGCGGTAGCGCGTCTGCGCGGTGCAGGCGAAACGCGTGGCCGGCGGCGCACCGGCGATCCAGTGCACCGGTTCCGACCACAGCGCCCGCGATTGCAGCCACGGGCTGTCGTGGCCCTGGTCGACAACGAGCACGTTGCGCGCGACGTCCTTGCCGACCACGAACCACGGCGCCTGCGGCCGCCCGCGCACGCCGCCGAGTTGCAGGCCTTCGCGCTGGCCGAGCGTATAGAAGAACACGCCGGGATGTTCGCCGACGCACGCGCCATCGGGCGTGCGGATCTCGCCGCTGCGCATCGGCAGGTAGCGCGACAGGAATTCGCGGAAATCGCGTTCGCCGATGAAGCAGATGCCGGTGGAATCCTTCTTCGCCGCGGTCGCAAGGCCGGCTTCGGCCGCGATGCCGCGGACTGCGTCCTTGTGCAGTTCGCCCAGCGGGAAGCGCGTGGCCGCGAGTTGCCCTTGCCCGAGTTGGTGCAGGAAATAGCTCTGGTCCTTGCCGCGGTCGAGCGCGCGCAGCAGGCGGAACGCACCGCCTTCGCGACCGACGCGGGCGTAGTGCCCGGTGGCGATGGCGTCCGCGCCGAGTTCGCGCGCCGCATCGAGGAAATGCTTGAACTTGATTTCGCGATTGCACAGCACGTCGGGGTTCGGCGTGCGCCCGGCGGCGTATTCGGCGAGGAAGTGGGCGAAAACGCCATCCCAGTATTCGCGGGAGAAATCGCGGAAATGGATCGGAATGTCGAGCCGGCCGCAGACCGCGACCGCGTCGCGGCGGTCGTCCTCGGCGCGACAGTCGCCGCTGCCATCGTCGTTCCAGTTGCGCATGAACAGGCCGGCGACCTCGACCCCTGCGCGCTGCAGCAACAGCGCCGCGACCGACGAATCCACGCCGCCCGACATGCCGACCAGCACCTTGCCCGCGTTCATGGCAGCTGTTGCGCGAGTTCCAGCGGGTGCCGGCGCCCGGCGAGGAAATCCTCGACCACCTTCGCCACCAGCGGGCTGCGGTGGCGTTCGCGCATGCCGAACAGTTCCGAAGGCTGGACCCAGAACGCGCGCACGATGCCTTCGTCCAGGCGCCGCGCCGGGTCGTGCGCCACGGCCTCGGCGGCGAAGGCGAAGCGCAGGTAGTGGCGCCCGGGATTGCCGTTCACCGACGGCGCCTTCCACTGGTAGGCACCGACGAAACCGGTCAGGCGCACGTCCCAGCCGGTTTCCTCGCGGGTTTCGCGCAACGCGGCCTCGGCCAGGCTTTCGTCGGGTTCGAGGTGCCCGGCCGGCTGGTTCAGCACCAACTGTCCGGATACGCGTTCCTCGACCATCAACAGCCGCCCGTCGCGCAATACCACCGTGGCGACGGTGACGTCAGGCTGCCAGAAGCGTCCTTCGCGATAACTCACGGCTCAGAGGTCGTCCGAATCGGAATGTTCCATCTCGAAGTCGTCCGCGGTTTCGGCGGCCAGCGACAGGATCTTGTCGAACTGCTCGGCGGTGAGGTTCCCGGCCGGCACCTTGACCGCGAAATAGGCGCCGTCGCCGCGCAGTTCCCAGGCACCAAGCTTGAGGTCGCCGCTCGCCTTCATCAGTTCGTTCGCGTCCGCGGCGGACAGGCCATCATCGTCCACCGCCAAGGCAGGGGCGAACACGTCGTAGACCGGCGCATCGGCGAAGGTCTCTGGCGTACCGCCAACGTAAACCAGCTGCGAGCGCTTGTCCTTGCTCCACTCGATGACGACCTTGTAGTCGCCATCCTTGTCGACCTCGTAGGGCGTGCCGGACTGCTTGAGCAGGGCTTCGATCCCGGCATCGGCGGCGTGGGCGTGACCGGGCGCGAGGGCGAAGCCGGCGAGGAGTGTGGCGAAGACTGCGGCTTGGTGAACCATGGCGTACTCCGGTTGCCGGGATCCCCGTCCCGGTTTCCAGGCATTGTCCGGGCCGATGGAGACGACGTCCACCGCCGGCCCGGCGACGTCGTTCTGTAAAATGCGCGCATGCCCACCGAACGCGACCACGAGCACGGACACGGACTGGCGGTGGAGACCGCCAAGCCCGAACTGGCGCGGCCACCGCTGTACAGCGTGCTGCTGCTCAACGACGACTACACCCCGATGGACTTCGTGGTGGAAATACTGGTGCGCTTCTTCGCCATGGACCTCGAGCGCGCGACCCAGGTCATGCTCCATGTCCATACCCGCGGCCGCGGCGTCTGCGGCCTGTACACCCGCGAGGTGGCCGAGTCCAAGGTCGCGCAGGTGAACGAATATTCACGATTGAACCAGCACCCGCTGCTGTGCACCATGGAAAAGGCGTAGAAGGGACTTGTCCAGGGGCGGTGGCCGCCCCCACATCGTGACCATCGATTCCGGAGGTTCACGCCCCATGTTCAGCAAGGATCTCGAGCACACCATCGGCCAGTGCTACAAGCGCGCCCGCGAGGCGCGCCACGAGTACATGACGGTCGAACACCTGCTGCTCGCGCTGCTCGACAACCCGTCCGCCGAAGCCGTGCTCAAGGCCACCGGCGCCGACATCCCGCGCCTGCGCGCCGACCTCGACCAGTCCATCGCCGATTCGGTGTCGGTGCTGCAGGACGACATCGAGCGCGATACCCAGCCCACGCTGGGCTTCCAGCGCGTGCTGCAGCGCGCGGTCTACCACGTGCAGTCCTCGGGCCGGAAGGAAGTCACCGGCGCCAACGTGCTGGTCGCGATCTTCGGCGAGAAGGATTCGCACGCGGTCTACTACCTCAACCAGCAGGACGTGACCCGGCTGGACGTCGTCAACTACCTCTCGCACGGCATCGCCAAGCACGGCGAGGAAGGCCACGAGGCCGGCGAGGAACGCAAGGCCGAAGGCGAACAGGAAGGCGAGGGCAAGGGCGACGCGCTGCTGGAATTCGCCAGCAACCTCAACCAGCTCGCGGGCGAAGGCCGGATCGACCCGCTGGTCGGCCGCGCCGACGAAGTGGAACGCACCATCCAGGTGCTCTGCCGCCGGCGCAAGAACAACCCGCTCTACGTCGGCGAGGCTGGCGTGGGCAAGACCGCCCTCGCCGAAGGCCTGGCCAAGCGGATCGTGGAAGGCGACGTCCCGGCAGTGCTGATGGACGCCACCATCTACGCGCTGGACCTCGGCGCGCTGGTCGCCGGCACCAAGTACCGCGGCGATTTCGAGAAGCGGCTGAAGGCGGTGCTGGCGCAGCTGAAGAAGATGCCGAACGCGATCCTCTTCATCGACGAGATCCACACCATCATCGGCGCCGGTTCCGCCTCGGGCGGGACCATGGATGCGTCCAACCTGATCAAGCCGGCACTGGCCTCGGGCGACCTGCGCTGCATCGGCTCGACCACCTTCGAGGAATACCGCGGCATCTTCGAGAAGGACCGTGCGCTGGCGCGGCGCTTCCAGAAGATCGACATCGTCGAACCCACGGTGGGCGAGGCGATCGAGATCCTGCAGGGACTGAAGCCGCGTTACGAGCAGCACCACGGCGTGAGCTATGCCGACGATGCGATCAAGGCCGCGGTGGACCTGTCGGTCAAGCACATCGGCGACCGCCTGCTGCCGGACAAGGCCATCGACGTGATCGACGAAGCGGGCGCGCGCCAGCGGCTGCTGCCGCCGGAAACGCGGAAGAGCCTGATCGACGTCGAGGAAATCGAGACCATCGTCGCCAAGATGGCGCGGATCCCGGCCAAGCAGGTCAGCACCTCCGACAAGGACGTACTGCAGCACCTCGAGCGCAACCTGAAGATGGTGATCTTCGGCCAGGATCCGGCGATCGAAACCCTGTCCAGCGCGATCAAGCTCGCGCGTTCGGGCCTGGCCAACCCGGACAAGCCGATCGGCAACTTCCTGTTCGCCGGCCCCACCGGCGTGGGCAAGACCGAGGTGACCAAGCAGCTCGCGCTGCAGCTGGGCATCGAGCTGGTCCGCTTCGACATGAGCGAATACATGGAGCCGCATTCGGTCAGCCGCCTGATCGGCGCGCCTCCGGGCTACGTCGGCTTCGACCAGGGCGGCCTGCTGACCGAGAAGATCGTCAAGACCCCGCACTGCGTGCTGCTGCTGGACGAAGTGGAGAAGGCGCACCCGGACATCTTCAACATCCTGCTGCAGGTGATGGACCGCGGCGTGCTCACCGACACCAACGGCCGCGAGGCGAACTTCCGCAACGTGATCCTGGTGATGACCACCAATGCCGGCGCGGCGCAGGCTGCGCGGCGCAGCATTGGCTTCACCAGGCAGGACCACAGCACCGACGCGATGGAAGTCATCCGCCGTGGCTTCAGCCCGGAGTTCCGCAACCGGCTGGATGCGATCGTGCAGTTCCAGGCCCTGGGCTTCGAGCACATCCTGCGCGTGGTCGACAAGTTCCTGATCGAACTCGAGACCCAGTTGCACGAGAAGGGCGTGAACCTGTCCGCGACCCCGGCCGCGCGCGACTGGCTGGCGCAGAACGGCTTCGACCCGATGATGGGCGCGCGGCCGATGGCGCGACTGATCCAGGACAAGATCAAGCGCCCGCTCGCGGACGAACTGCTGTTCGGCAAGCTCGTCAACGGTGGCCGGGTCAACATCGACGTCCGCGACGGCGAATTGGTGATCGAAGCGCAACCGGAACCGGAGAAGCTGTTGCCGGCGGTGGTTTGACGGGGCGGGTTGGTGGGTTCGTGGTTCGTGGTTGCTGGTTGGTAGCCGGTCGCCTCTTGCGAACCACCAGCGACGAGCCACGAACGAAAAAGGCGGCCAACGGCCGCCTTTTTCATACGCCTCGCAAATCAGCGATGGCGATACGTGATACGTCCCTTGGTCAGGTCGTAGGGCGTCATCTCGACCTTGACCTTGTCGCCGGTCAGGATGCGGATGTAGTTCTTGCGCATGCGCCCGGAGATGTGGGCGATGATCTCGTGGCCGTTCTCCAGCTTCACCCGGAACATGGTGTTCGGGAGGGTTTCGGAGATCGTGCCCTCGAATTCGATGACGTCGTCTTTTGCCACTGTGGTCCTAGATACGGGGCCCGTGCCGGGCCCGAAAGTCCGGCATTATGCCACGCGCCGGGTAGCGGGCGGGGAGCCCTAGTCCAGCGTCGACACCGGCAGCGTTCCGAATGTCTCGACCCACGACCCGGGCTTTCCGGGCTGCGCGCAGAGTGCGGCGACCGAGGCGAGGAAGCGCGGGCGCGGCCACGCTTCGGCGCCGAGCGTGTCCAGGTGCGGGTTGCCGACCTGCGCATCGAGCAGCGGCCAGCCCCATTCGCGCATGCGGAATGCGAGCGCGGCGAGCGCGGCCTTGGAACCGCCTGATTCGACGCTGAACATGCTCTCGCCGAAGAACATCCGGCCGATGGCCACGCCGTACAGGCCGCCGACCAGGCGGTCGCCGGCGCGGACCTCGATCGAATGGGCGTGGCCGAGCCGATGCAGTTCGCCGTAGGCCACCTGCATTGCCTGCGTGATCCAGGTGCCGTCCTGGCCGGGGCGCGGCAAAGTGGCGCAGGCGGAAACCACTGCGTCGAAATCTCGGTCGGCTCCGATCTGCCATTCGCTGCGGCGCAGTTCGCGACGCATGCGCGTGGAAAGGTGCACGCAATCACTGCGGAACACCGTGCGCGGATCTGGCGACCACCACAGGATCGGCTGACCGTCCGAGAACCACGGGAAGATGCCGTGCGCGTAGGCGTTCAGCAGCCGCGGCGGCGACAGATCGCCGCCCATCGCGAGCAGTCCGTCGGGTTCGCGCAGGGCGGAGTCCGCCGGCGGGAACGGCGCTTCGGGATCGGCGTCGAGCAAGGGCAGGCGCAGGCTCATGCCAGCGCCTTGAACGGCGAATGCGAGGCCAGCATCGCGGCGTAGTCGCGGACGCCCCGCCGTTCGTCGTGGCACCAGTCGCGCAGCGCCGTGGCGAAGCGCTGGTCGGCGATCCGGTGCCGGCTGCGCACGATCGCGGGCAGGAAGCCACGCGCGATCTTGTGTTCGCCCTGCGCACCGGGCTCGAAGCGGGACAGGCCTTTGCGCAGGCAGTAATCGATGCCCTGGTAGTAGCAGGTTTCGAAATGCAATCCCGGCACCTGTTCCGACGCGCCCCAGTAACGGCCGTACAGCGTGTCGCCGCCGCGCAGGCACAATGCGCCGGAAACCGGTTCGCCGTCGTGTTCTCCGAACACAATGACCAGTTGTCGCGGCATCGTATGGGCGAGGTGATGCAGGAACTCCAGCGTCAGCGCCGGCGAATTGCCGTAGTCGGCGAAGGTGCGCAGGTAGAAACCGTGCATGGCGGCGAGATCGGCGTCGGAGGCTTCGTCGCCGTGCACGATGCGGAACGCGATGCCGGCCTCGCGCACCCTGCGTCGCTCCTGCCGGATGTTCTTGCGGTGCCTGTGGTCCATCGCCGCGAGGAAATCGTCGAATCTTTCCCAGCCCGCGTCGTTGCGCCAGTGGTACTGCACGTCCTCGCGCAACAGCCAGTCGTCGCCGAACGCCGTGTCTTCGCCTTTCGAGTGGAAGTTCACATGCGCCGAGGAAATTCCGGATGCGCGCAGGAAGTCCCCGATGACATCGAGCAAGGCCCGCCGACCCGCGTCGTCGCGTGCCAGCAGGCGCGGCCCGGTGACGGGCGAGTAGGGCACCGCGCCCAGCCATTTCGGGTAGTAGTCCAGGCCGTGCTGCGCATAGGCATGCGCCCAGGCGTGGTCGAACACGAACTCGCCGTGCGAATTGGTCTTGAGGTAGCCGGGCGCGGCGGCGACCAATGCATCGCCATCCCACAGCGCGATGTGTTGCGGAATCCAGCCCCATTCCTCGCGCAGGCAGCCGGTCGATTCCAGCCCGGACAGGAAGGCATGCGCGACGAACGGATTACGCCCGTCGTGCAGCGCATCCCAGTCGCCGGCGGGGATTTCGGACAGCGCGCGGTGGATGACGGTGCGCACGCGCTCAGGCGGGCAGGGAATACCGCACCTTGCCCTGGTCGATGGCAATGACCTTGCGCTTCACCAGTTCACCGATGATGCGATCCAGGGCCGCGTCGTCCAGTTTGCCGAACCAGTTGGCCACCGTGGCGCGCAAGGTGCGCTCCCTCTGGGGTCGGTTCTTCGGAACCTTGCGCAGGTTCTCGATGACCGCGTCGACCTGATCGTCGCCCTTCGCCTCGGTGAGGCCGCGCAGTGGCGGAACGCCGTCCAGCGAAGCCGAACGCTTGGCCTGGAAACCGTTCGCCTTGAGGTGGGCGAGCAACGGATCGAAGCCGGTGTCCTTGGAAACGATGTGGAAATAGGCCTCGGCGTCGCGTTCGGCGAGTCGCCCGATGTAATACGCGACGTGGAAATCGAGCGCATTCGGCCCGTTGCCCGAGATCCGGATGTACTCGGCCCGTGATCCCAGCATCTGCATCGCGGTCACCAGTTCGACCGGCAACTTCGTCTGGTTGGCGCCAAGGAAGACGATGACACGGAAATGTTCCTGCGACAGCAGCGCGAGGTTCTTCGGCTGCACGTTCTCGTAGTCGATCAGGACGTAGTTCGTGCGCATGTCGCGGCCTTCGATCCTCAGTGGTCTTCGTCCAGGAATTTCTCGGCATCGAGCGCGGCCATGCAGCCGAAGCCAGCCGAGGTGATCGCCTGGCGATAGACCTGGTCGGCGACGTCGCCAGCGGCGAACACGCCCGGCACCGAGGTCTGGGTCGCGTTGCCGGCGAGGCCGGTGTTGATGCTGAGGTAGCCGTTCTTCATCGCCAGCTGGCCTTCGAACAGCTGCGTGTTCGGCGAATGGCCGATGGCGACGAAGAAGCCATGCACCGGGATGTCGCGCGTGCTGCCGTCCTGCACCGACTTCAGGCGCATCCCGGTGACGCCGGCATCGTTGCCCAGCACCTCGTCCACGGTGTGGTGCCAGATGGCTTCGATCTTGCCGCTCTCGATCTTCGCGAACAGCTTGTCCTGCATGATCTTCTCGGCGCGCAGCGTGTCGCGGCGGTGCACCAGGTAGACCTTGCGCGCGATGTTGGACAGGTACAGGGCTTCCTCGACCGCGGTGTTGCCGCCGCCGATCACCGCCACGTCCTGGTCCTTGTAGAAGAAGCCGTCGCAGGTGGCGCAGGCGGAGACGCCACGGCCCTTGTATTCCTCCTCCGACGGAATGCCGAGGTACTTGGCGGTGGCGCCGGTGGCGATGACCAATGCGTCGCAGGTGTATTCGCCGCTGTCGCCAGTCAGGCGGAACGGGCGCTTGGACAGGTCGGCGCTGTGGATTTGGTCGAACACGACTTCGGTCTCGAAACGCTCCGCATGGGCCTGCATCCGCGCCATCAGGTCCGGGCCCATCAGCCCGTGCGCATCGCCCGGCCAGTTGTCGACTTCGGTCGTGGTCATCAGCTGGCCGCCCATGGCCATGCCGGTCACGACGACGGGCTTCAGGTTGGCGCGGGCGGCATAGACGGCGGCGGTCCAGCCGGCGGGGCCGGAACCGAGGATGAGGAGGCGGGTGTGCTTGGTCGGGTTCATCGGGCTGGAGTCGAGGCTCTATAATTTCGCGGAACAGGCATTCCGCATCCAGCGCATAGCTTGGAGGCGGGATCGTCGCGGCACAAGGCGCGATGGCCGCAACGCTGTCGCCCATCCACACCACTCAAGGATCAGACCATGCGCATCGGCGTACCGAAGGAAACCAAGACCCTCGAAGGGCGCGTCGCGCTGGTGCCGGCCGCCGCCGGCGACCTGGTCAAGCGCGGGCACGAGGTGTGGATCGAGAAGGACGCCGGGGTGAAATCCGGGTTCAAGGACGAGCAGTACACCAAGCTCGGGGTGAAGATCGCGCCCGACGCCGCCGCGCTGTACGAAAAGGGCGAACTGATCGTCAAGGTGAAGGAGCCGATCGCCGGCGATCTCGCGCTGCTGCGCAAGGACCACCTGTTGTTCTGCTACCTGCACCTCGCGGCCGAACCGGAACTGACCAGGCGCCTGCTCGACATCGGCCTGACCGGCGTCGCCTTCGAAACCGTGGAACTGCCCAACGGCGACCTGCCGCTGCTGGCACCGATGTCGATCATCGCCGGCAAGATCGGCGTGCAGGTCGGTACCCACCTGCTGCACCAGCCCATGAGCGGCAAGGGCAAGCTGCTCGGCGGCCTGCCGTCCACCGAACGCGGCAATGTCGTGGTGTTCGGCGCCGGGCAGGCAGGCAGCGCCTCGGCCGCGCTGGCCGCGGCCGGCGGCGCCAACGTCACCGTGTTCGAAATGCGCCAGGACCGCATGGAGGAAGCCATGCGCCTCGGCAACAACGTCACCGCGCTGTATCCCTACCACGACGTGGTCGCGCGCAAGGTCGCCGAAGCCGATCTGGTCATCGGCGCGGTGCTGATCACCGGCGCCAAGGCTCCGCATGTCATGACCCGCGAGATGCTGCGCGACATGGAAGACGGTTCGGTCGTGGTCGACATCGCCATCGACCAGGGCGGCTGCTTCGAGACCTCGCGCCCGACGACGTGGAAGGAACCGACCTACGTGGAAGAGGGCGTGACCCACTTCTGCGTCACCAACATGCCGGGCGCGGTGCCGCAGACCTCCTCGCAGGCGATCTGCGCGGCGATCCTGCCCTGGGTCAACAAACTGGCTTCGGGCGATTGGCGTGGAAACGCGGCGCTGGTGAAGGGCATCAATGTGGAAGCCGGGAAAATCGTGCATCCGGCGCTGCAGGGCATGAAACTTTGACGTAAGATCAATGCCCTAGGGGATTTTTCTAAGGTAAACCTGCACGGTGGCTCGCCCGACCCAGGATACGACCCGCAGCAAGCGCAATCGCGCCGCGGACAAGGCGCCAGCCACTCCCGGGCGGCTGGCCCGCCTGCGCCAGCACCGGCTGTGGCGCGACATCGCCATGATCCCGGTCGTGTGCCTGGTGCTGTTCCTGCTCGCCAGCCTGCTGACCTATTCGTCCGCCGACCCGGGCTGGTCGCAGTCGGGTGGAGTGACGAGCAACCTGCACAACTGGGGCGGGCGCATCGGCGCCTGGCTCGCTGACGTGCTGTTCTACCTGACCGGCTACGTGGCCTACCTGCTGCCAGTGGTGCTCGGCGTGGTGGCGTGGATCGCGCTGTTCGGCATGGACAGCGATGGCGACGGCGATGCCGACCTCGGTCCGGCCTTGCGGCTGGTGGGCATCGTCGGCTTCCTTGTATCCGCGACCGGGCTGCTGGCGCTGCGCTTCGGCAACGCGGTGGATTTCTCCGCCGGCAGCGGAGGCATCCTCGGCCGCCTCGTCGGCAATTCGCTGTATCGCGGCTTCGGCCCGGTCGGCGGCAATCTCTTCCTGCTCGCGCTGCTGCTGGTCTCGATCACCCTCGCCACCGGCCTGTCGTGGCTGGCGGTGATGGACTGGATCGGCAAGCAGGTGCTCGCGCTGCCGGCGCGGTTCCGGCAGAAGACCCAGCAGGCGGTCGAATGGCACGACGCGCGCGAGATGCGGGTCGAACGCGAGGAAACCCGGCGCGTCGACAGCGAACTGCGCGCCAAGCGCACGCCGGTGAAGATCGAACCGCCCGCACCGCCGGCGGTGGAGAAGAGCGACCGCGCCAAGCGCGAAACCCAGATCCCGCTGTTCCACGGCGGCGACGGTTCCGGCATCCCGCCGCTGGCGCTGCTCGACGATCCCAAGCCGCAGGCCAAGGGTTACGACGAGGACACGCTGGAAACGCTGTCGCGGCAGATCGAGTTCAAGCTCAAGGATTTCCGCATCGATGCCGAAGTCGTCGGCGCCTATCCCGGCCCGGTGATCACCCGCTTCGAAGTGCAACCGGCGCCGGGCGTGAAGGTCAGCCAGATCAGTTCGCTCGACAAGGACATCGCGCGCGGCCTGAGCGTGAAATCGGTGCGCGTGGTCGACGTGATCCCGGGCAAGTCGGTGATCGGCCTGGAAACGCCGAACACCCACCGCGAGATGATCTGGCTCAGCGAACTGCTGCGTTCGAAGGAGTACGACAAGTCCGCCAGCCCGCTGACGCTGGCGCTGGGCAAGGACATCGCCGGACGGCCGACCGTTGCCGACCTCGCGCGCATGCCGCACCTGCTGGTCGCCGGCACCACCGGTTCGGGCAAGTCGGTCGCGGTCAACGCGATGGTGCTGAGCCTGCTGTACAAGTCCTCGCCGGCCGACGTGCGCATGCTGATGATCGACCCGAAGATGCTGGAGCTCAGCGTCTACCAGGGCATCCCGCACCTGCTCGCGCCGGTCGTCACCGACATGAAGGAGGCCGCGAACGGCCTGCGCTGGTGCGTGGCGGAAATGGAACGCCGCTACAAGCTGATGAGCATCATCGGCGTGCGCAACCTGTCGGGCTTCAACAAGAAGGTGAAGGACGCGCAGGACGCCGGCCAGCCTTTGCTCGATCCGCTGTTCAAGCCGAACGGTGATCTCGGCGAAGCGCCGCGCCAGTTGGAGACGTTGCCTCACATCGTCGTGTTCATCGACGAATTCGCCGACATGATGATGATCGTCGGCAAGAAGGTCGAGGAGCTCATCGCGCGACTGGCGCAGAAGGCGCGCGCCGCCGGCATCCACCTGATCCTCGCGACGCAACGTCCGTCGGTGGACGTGATCACCGGCCTGATCAAGGCGAACATCCCGACGCGCATCGCGTTCCAGGTGTCGAGCAAGATCGATTCGCGCACCATCCTCGACCAGAGCGGCGCGGAAACGCTGCTCGGCCACGGCGACATGTTGTACCTGCCGCCGGGAACGGCCATGCCCGAACGCATCCACGGCGCTTTCGTCAGCGACGAGGAAGTGCATCGCGTGGTCGAACACCTCAAGGCCAATGGCTCCGGGCCGGATTACATCGAAGGCGTGCTCGAGGAAGTGCAGCCGATGGGCGAGGGCGTGGTGGTCGGCGCGACCGGTTTGCCTGAATCGCAATCCCCAGGCGACGAATCCGACCCGCTGTACGACGAGGCGGTGCGCATCGTCACCGAAACCCGGCGCGCCTCGATTTCCGGGGTGCAGCGGCGCTTGAAGATCGGCTACAACCGTGCCGCGCGCCTGATCGAGGCGATGGAAGCCGCAGGCGTGGTCACCCCGCCCGAACACAACGGCGACCGCAGCGTGCTCGCGCCGCCACCGCCGCGCGACTGATCCGTTTTTCCCTCTCCCCTCGTGGGAGAGGGTGGCGCGAAGCGCCGGGAGAGGGCGCTGCACGGGTGAGGGGCGCTATTCAGCTTTTCTTTCGCACACTGCGCACATGAACATTCGGAGCACCTCGATGCGCCTTTCCACCTTGCTCGGTTTCGCCGCGATCTTCGTCGCCACCTCTGCGAACGCCGGTGCACGCGACGACCTCGACGCGTTCACCAAAGGACTCAAGGGCCTGCAGGGCGGTTTCGCGCAGACCGTGTACGACAGCAACGGTGCGAAGAAGGAAACTTCCACCGGCCGGGTGTCGCTGTCGGCACCGCGCTTGTTCCGCTGGGAATACGTGAAGCCGTATCCGCAGCTGATCGTCGCCGACGGCAAGGACGTGTGGGTCTACGACCCGGACCTGAAGCAGGTCACGCGCCGCGCGCAAGGCACGGCCGAAGGCAACAGCCCGCTCGCCGCCCTGGTCGATCCGGCGCGACTCGACAAGGATTACATCGTCGCCGACGCCGGCACCGATGCCGGCATGGAATGGCTGACGCTGACCCCGCGCGACAAGGACAACGCCAGCTTCGAATCCGCGCGCCTGGGTTTCGACAACAAAGGCCTGAACCGGATGGCGTTCACCGACATGCTCGGCCAGCGCACCGAGATCGTGTTCGCGCAATGGCAGCGCAACCCGGCCTTCGCCAAGGGCACGTTCACCTACGTCCCGGCGAAGGGCGTGGACGTGGTCGGCAGCGAGTGAAAACCTGCTGCGCTCGGCAGTTCCATGCCGTCCGCTGCTCGCAATCCTCATGCACGACACGTGCACTCCGGTTGCTGCGCTGCGGGCGGCTACGAACCGCCATCGCTCGCGACGGTTTTCCGGATGCGCCGACTCAAGAAGGATAGAATCGCGGCATGCCGGCGTCCCGCAAGCCAGCCAACACTCCTGACCTGCTGACCGCCGATCGCGACGCACTGCGCCCGTTGGCCGAGCGCATGCGTCCGCATGACCTGGACGAGATGGTCGGGCAACGCCGGCTGCTGGCGCCGGGCGCGGCCTTGCGTCGTTCGATCGAATCCGGTCACGTGCACTCGATGGTGCTGTGGGGTCCGCCCGGTTGCGGCAAGACCACGCTCGCCTTGCTGCTGGCGAAGTACGCCGACGCCGATTTCCGGGCGATTTCCGCCGTGCTTTCCGGCCTGCCGGAAGTCCGCCAGGTGCTGGCCGAGGCCGCGCACCGATTCGCCGAAGGCCGGCGTACCGTGTTGTTCGTGGACGAGGTGCACCGCTTCAACAAGGCGCAACAGGACGCGTTCCTGCCGCACATCGAACGCGGCACCATCCTGTTCGTCGGCGCGACCACCGAGAATCCCTCGTTCGAACTGAACTCGGCGCTGCTGTCGCGTTGCCGCGTGCACGTGATGGAAGCCGCGGCCG
>Ga0209023_10001752_pt1 | contig 28451 bp, 25 predicted proteins | sample LakOneMetagenome_FD_187468 | JGI IMG/M metagenome (GOLD analysis project Ga0209023, IMG submission 187468) | Freshwater and sediment microbial communities from Lake Erie, Canada (SPAdes) (version 2) | ecosystem: Environmental > Aquatic > Freshwater > Lentic | place: Lake Erie, Canada...
CTTCAGCTGCGATAGGCGCGCGACAACGATGCATCAAGAGCATCGCGGCTTCCGCCGCGATGCTTTGGCTTTTGCTTCTGCGCGCAGGAGCGCGCCGCTCTTCCAACGGGGTCCCCTTGCGGCCCGGCGAGCGGGTGGCGGATCAGCCGTAGGGTGGGCCCTGGCCCACCGTGCGGGCGCGCGCACGATGCGCGCGCGTTCGTTGCGGTCCATGGATGGACCGTCAACGAACCACGCAACCCGATCGCGCAGTCAGCGGGCAGGAGCCCGCTGACCGGGCCGCTGGGGTGTCCTTTCTCTTGGTAACTTCTCTTTGGACAAGCAAAGAGAAGTTACCGGCCCGCAGGGATGCGGGACGAACCTGCAGGGATGCGGGTAGGTCTTCGCGAAGAAATTGGGCCTGCTCTCGAAACGCAAACAGCGACCGCACGGCAAAAAAGCGCCCTCGCCCTCCCCTCTCCCCAAGCGGGAGAGGGGAAAGCAAAAGGAATGCGAGACGCACATGCGCCGACGCGAGAGCAATCACAACCCGCGCAACACATTCGACAACTACTGAAATCAAACCACCGCGGCCAGCGCCACTTCCCCCTCGATTCGCCGCCACACGCACGCGCCACGGCTCGCCTTGTCGATCGCGGCGATGCGCGCTTCGTGCATCACGACTTCCGCGTCCAGCGCACGCAACACGCGCGGGCGCACCACGATGCGCAGTTCGACTGCGGCAATCGTCGTTTCCCGGGTCGCATCCTCGCCAAAGCCGAGCGCGCCCTGTCCCGAGGTCAGCGCGAGGTAGACGTCCGCCAGCAGGTTCGCGTCGAGCAGCGCACCGTGCAGGCCGCGGTGGCTGTTGTCGACCTCGAGGCGCTTGCACAGCGCATCGAGGCTGTTGCGCTGGCCGGGAAACTTCTCGCGCGCGAGCACGAGCGTGTCGAGGATCTGCGCGCGCGCGCACAGCCGCGGATTCTCGACACCCGCGCGCGCGAGTTCCGCATCGAGGAAGCCGACGTCGAAGCTCGCATTGTGCGCGATGATCTCGGCACCATCGACGAACTCGAGGAACTCCGCCGCGATCTCCGCGAAGCGTGGCTTGTCGAGCAGGAACTCGTCGGCGATGCCGGTGACTGCGCGCGCGCCTTCGTCGATCGCGCGATCGGGATTGAGGTAGGTGTGGAACTCGCGACCGGTGCGACGGCGCTGCACCAGTTCGACGCAGCCGATCTCGATCACGCGGTGTCCGCGCTGGACTTCAAGGCCGGTGGTTTCGGTGTCGAGGATGATCTGGCGCATTCGAGGCCGCGTGCTCAAGGATGAGGAATGAGGGTGGAGGAGCGCGGCGCCACTGGCAAGCCCCGCCCTGGAAAGAAATGCCGCGCGTGGAGTGGCGCTGTGCGACTGTCGCCGGCGATCAGCCCCTGCCCTGCATCGCCAGCGCCGCAACGCGCGCGAGCACGTCGACGCGCTCGTTTTCCGCGTGGCCGGCGTGGCCCTTGACCCAGTGCCAGCGCACGGTGTGCGAAGCGAGCGCAGCGGACAGGCGTTCCCACAGATCCTGGTTCTTGACCGGCTTGCGATCACTGGTGCGCCAGCCATTCGCACGCCAGCGCGCCATCCATTGCTCGACGCCCAGCTTGACGTATTGCGAATCGGTGGTCAGTTCGACTTCGCACGGGCGCGTCAATGCTTCGAGGCCGCCTATCGCGGCCATCAGCTCCATGCGGTTGTTGGTGGTCAGCGCTTCGCCGCCACTGAGTTCCTTCTCGCGCGTGCCGAAACGCAGCAGCGCACCCCAGCCGCCCGGCCCCGGATTGCCGAGGCAGGCTCCATCGGTGAACAGTTCGACCCGCTGTTTCGCTTCGCTCATGCGCGCACGCGCCGGCTCGGCACGGCGAGCGAGGGCTGCGGCGCGGCGCGGCGCAACGGGCGCCGATGCAGCGGCGTCAGTACCGCGCGTTGCCGGGTTGCGAGCAGCATCCACGCACCACGCAGCGGGGCAAGCAGCGCGGAACGCCGCGTCTGCCCATTGCGATCGGGCCAGCACGGACCGATCGCCTCCACCGCACCGGGTGAAAGTTGTTCGTGCAGCAAGCGACGCCGCACGGATTCGGCCGGCACCGCGCGTGGCAACGGCCGACCCTGGCGCGCCTGCCAGTGCAACCACAGGCTCCAGGGGCTCAACGGATTGAAGCCGAACCAGACCAGCGAGCCGCCCGCTGCGAGCACGCGCGCGAGTTCGTCGATGAATGCTTCCGGATGCGCCAGCGCATCGCCGGCATGCTGCACGACGACGAACTGGAACGTCTCGTCCGGCCATGGCAGCGCATCGCTTGCGCAGACCACGTCACCGGCGATCGCCGTGCGATCGACGTGTCCGCGCGTCACGCCAAGGTGACGCAGATCCACCGGCAGCGCGCGGTTGGCGGCAGCGGCCTGCAGCAGCAGTGCGCGCCCCCCCGGCTGGCGCGCGGCGAGCGCGGGCAGACGCGCGAGCTCCTCGCGCAGCAGGGCTTCGACCTCGGGCAGGGCGAACAGATTGTCGGGACCGGTGATCACGGCATGCGCGGCGAGCGGACGGATCGCCAGTGTAGCGCGCCGAGGCACCGGCTAATGATCGCTTAACGCCGCCGCCCCGCGCGCTGGCCTATAGTCCGGCGCCCATGAACCTGCTCGCCCTGCCCGCGCTGGCCGACAACTACATCTGGCTGCTCGCGGACGCGGCCGGTTCGGCGCTCGTCGTCGACCCGGGCGAGACCGCACCCGTCGAATCTGCGCTTGCGGCATCCGGCCTGCGCCTCGGCGCGATCCTGCTCACCCATCATCACCCCGACCACATCGGCGGCGCCGCCGAACTCGCCACACGCCACGGCGCGGCGATCCACGCGCCATGCGATGAGCGCATCCGGCACGCGCATGTGCGCGTCGGCGACGGCGACCGCGTCAAGCTTGCCGATCCCGCCTTCGGCTTCGATGTCATCGCCATTCCGGGGCACACCCTCAGCCACGTCGCTTACCACGGCCATGGCCTGCTGTTCTGCGGCGACACGTTGTTCAGCGTCGGCTGTGGACGATTGTTCGAGGGCACGCCGGCGCAGATGCTTCACTCGCTTGAACGCCTCGCCGCGTTGCCGGATGCGACGCGCGTATGTTGCGGGCACGAATACACCCGCGCGAACTGCGCGTTCGCGCTCGGCCTCGATCCCTCCAACGCCGCGCTCGCGGCACGCGCGGCCGAAGTGCAGGCGCGGCGCGCCGACAACCTGCCGACCGTACCGAGCACGCTCGCCGACGAGCGCGCCTGCAATCCATTCCTGCGCATCGACACGCCGGCCTTGCAGCAGGCGCTCGCGGGCAACGATCGCGTCGAGCGCTTTGCCGAGCTGCGCCGGCGCAAGGATGACTTCCGGATGCCGTCTCCATGACGCGCACAAGCCCGCGTTTCGGCGCACTCGCCGTCATCCTGCTGTTGCTGGCAGCGTGCGCGACGCCGCCACGGCGCGCACCGGACGTGCCACCGGCGCCGATACCCGCACCGATCCCGGTATCGCCGCCCGTGGCGACGCCGGCACCCGAAAGACCGCTGGCCGACACGTCGCCCTGGTCGCGCCTGCGCGCGCTGTTCGCGATGCGCGGCTGCGACTACGGCCCCGACGTGGAGCGCCGGGCGCGCGCCTACGCGCACTCGCCGCGCGCGTTTGCCGCCAGCTGGAAACCGGCCTTGCCCTTCCTCGGGCTCGTCATCGACGAACTCGAGCGACGTGGATTGCCGGGCGAGTTCGCAATGCTGCCTTACGTCGAGAGCACCTACCGGCCGATCCCATCGCGCGGCGACCAGCCCGCCGGCATGTGGCAGTTGATGCCCGACACCGCGCGTGGCGCGGGCCTCGTCATTCGCAAGGACTACGACGAACGTCTCGATGCGCTCGCATCGACCGACGCCGCGCTCGACCTGATCGCGGACTATTACAAGGAATTCGCCGACTGGCGTCTCGCCGACATGGCGTTCAACAGCGGCGAGTTCCGCGTCAAGAAACTGCTCGGCGAACGCGATGGGCGCGATCTCACCGCGGACGAACTCGCGAGGTTCACTTTCAACCGGATCACCCACGAACACCTCGACCGCCTGCTCGCGCTCGCCTGCATCGTCGATAACCCCGCGCACTTCGACGTGGTCCTGCCGGAGCCGGACGCTCTGGACCATTTGAGCAGCGTGGACATCGGGCACGGCATGGACTTGCGCCTCGCGGCAAAGCTCGCGGGCGTGCCGGTCGACGACCTGCGCCGCTGGAACGCCGCCTACCGGCGCAATCGCATGCCCGACAGTGGACCGCATCGCCTGCTGCTGCCGGAGGAGCGCGTCGAACGCTTTCAGACGGCCGCCGATGCGATCCCTCCGATGCTGTGGAACGACTGGCGCGAGGAGCCCGCACGACGCACCAGCGGAATCGCCAGTTGGGCGGCCCAACTCGGCATCCCGGTGGCGACGCTCGCCGCCGCCAACGCGGTTGGCGAGGACGCTACCGTAACCCCCGCGACGCGCCTGCTGTTGCCGGGCCGCGAGCCCGAGGTCGCCGACGAGGACGCCAGCGCAACACGCGCCAAGGGCTCCAGGCGCTCGCATGTGATCGTCGCCGGCGACAGCCTGTCGAGCATCGCCCATCGTTACGCGATTCCGCTGCGCCGCCTGCGCCAGCTCAATCCAAACGCGAATGGGACCCTGCACCTCGGGCAGAGGCTGCGCCTCGACGACGGCCAAGGCTGAGCCCGGGGCGCGCCAGTCGGCTAGAATCCACGCTTTCCGCGTCGATATTTCTGGAGAGCACATGGGTTTCCTGCACGGCAAGCGCGCCCTCGTCACCGGCATCCTCAGCCAGCGCTCCATCGCCTGGGGCATCGCCAGCGCGATGCATCGCGAAGGTGCGCAGCTCGCGTTCACCTACGTCGACGAGAAACTCAAGAGCCGCGTCGATGAAGCAGCGGCCGAGTTCGGCTCGAACATCGTGCTGAAATGCGACGTGACCCAGGACGCCGACATCGACGGCCTCTTCACCGACCTCGGCAAGCAGTGGGACGGATTCGACATCCTGATCCATTCGATCGGCTTCGCTCCGCGCGAAGCGCTGACCGGCGAGTTCCTCGACGGCCTCACGCGCGAGAGCTTTCGCGTGGCGCACGACATCTCCAGCTACAGTCTCGCCGCGATGGCGAAGGCCGCCCGGCCGCTGATGAAGGGACGCGGCGGTTCGATCCTGACCCTGACCTACCTCGGCGCCGACCGCGCGCTGGCGAACTACAACGTGATGGGCCTCGCCAAGGCGAGCCTCGAAGCGAACGTGCGCTACCTCGCCTACAACCTCGGCCCGGAAGGCACGCGCGTCAACGCGATCTCCGCCGGCCCGATCAAGACGCTCGCCGCATCCGGCATCGCCAATTTCCGCAAGATGCTCGACCACGTCGAGGAAAATGCGCCGCTGCGCCGCAGCGTCACGATCGAGGAAGTCGGCAATGCCGCCGCGTTCCTCTGCTCCGACCTAGCCTCGGGCATCACCGGCGAAGTGACCTATGTCGATGCGGGATACAACACGCTGGGCATGACCGGCATCTGATGCGCCGTCGTTGTCAGCGCCGCGGAGCCGCGGCGCGAAGCGATTGTCGCGGCGGCTCGAACGGCATAGCCTAGCGTCACACGTCCGCCAGCCACCGAGGTTGCTGCATGTCCCGAGGAACACAAGGCCGCGTCATCGCGCCGGTCCGGTGGTTGTGGATTGCCTGCGCAGCATCCACCTCGGGCAACGCCCTTGCCGCAAGCGACCTCGTCGACGGCACGATCGCGGACCGGATCTTCGTCAACGGATTCGAATACGCGCCGCTTCTCGGCACGGCATTCTCGCCTGTCAGCGTGACCGAGGGCACGCCGAGCTCGCTGACGATGACCCTGGACAACTCGTTCGCGGTTGCCGCTGCGACTCTGACCGAGAACCTTGTCGACGCGCTGCCTGCAGGACTCGTGATCGCGTCGCCTGCGAATGCGGCGACCACCTGCGTATCGGGCACGGCAAGTGCAATCGCTGGCGGAAACACGCTGGCGCTCGCCAGTGGTGCGCAAATCCCGGCGTTCGGCAACTGCACCGTCTCGGCGTCCGTCGTGTCGATGAACGCAGCGACGTACACGAACACGATTCCCGCCGGCGCACTGCAGACCGACCACGGCGCCAACCAAGCGCCCGCGACTGCCAGCCTTACGGTGACGCCCGCCTCCGGATGCGTCCCCGCGCAGTTGTTCGACGATCCCGGATTCGAGACGACCGACCCGGGCACACTGGTCAACCCGGCGTGGGCGGGCACGTCGACGAACTTCGGCGTGCCGTTCTGTTCAGTGAACGTCTGCGGCACCTTCGGCGGCACCGCCGCTCCACTGTCGGGAGCCTTCTGGGCCCTGTTCGGCGGCGCGAACGGACTGGCGGAAGACTCGTCAATCGAACAGACGGTAATGATTCCGTCCTCGGCACCTCGCTACCTCAATTTCTGGCTGCGCAGGGGCGCAATCGGCGGCATCGGCGCGAACCTTGTCATAAGTGTCGACGGCACGACCGTCGCCACCTATCCGGAACCCCCTTCGGCCGAACCGTTCTACGTGCAACGCAGCGTCGATGTGAGCAGCTACGCCGACGATGGCACCCACACCGTGCGTTTCCACTTCAACACGCCCGCTGGCCCTGCGGCGAACTTCAGCGTTGACTACGTCCGGCTCGAATGCTCCCCTGGAACCTCGCCGGCACCGTAGGTGTGTGAAACGAAATTGCGGCGCGCCAGCCGCGATTGATGCGATCGACAGCTCCTCCGATGCGCGGTGACGCCACGGGTCGTCAACGCCTGTCTTGAAAGCAGGATCGGTTCCTGCCCGATGGGTGGGCAGCCTCGCAGCAGCCCTGCGCAGGACACCCTTTCCCAACCACCTAAGAAACCAGTTCGCGTCGTGCGATCATTCCGCAGACGGTCCGCACGTCGCCATCCATCGCTCGATCGCGTGCCATGAACGCGATGCGCTCGCGGAGCTTCGCGTGCGCCTGCTTCACGGCAGCGCCGGCATGGAAGTCGGCGGCGTCGGCCAGCGATTTCGCCAGCTCCTGCACTTCCCTCTCGAACTGGGCACGTGACGCATGCGTGGTGTCCGGGGCGTTCGCGATCTTCGCGGCGAGCACGCGCCAGTCGCCACGTTTCGCGAGGCGGCGTGCGGCGTTGAGCATGTCCTGGCGGTAATCGAGCGCCTGCGCCGCGGTGTACAGCTCGAGCGCGAGCACATGGCCCAGGTCCTCGGTCATCTCGAGCACGTGGCGCGCTTCGTTCGCGCCCATCGAGACATGGTCTTCCGCGTTCGCACTGGTCGGCACCGAGTAGACGCTGGCCGGGTGCGCGCGCGTGGCGAGATCGTTGACGATCGCCGCAGCGGTGTACTGCACGATCATGAAGCCGGAGTCGGTCGCGTCCTCGTTGCCGATCAGGAACGCCGGCAGGCCATCGTTGGTCGCGGGATCGACCAGCTTGTTGAGGCGTCGTTCGGAGATCGATGCAAGCACCGGGATCGCCGCCTTCACGTAGCTCATCGCGAGCGCAAGCGGCATGCCGTGGAAGTGGCCCGCCGACACGACCTGGTCCTCGATGACTTTCGCGTCCGGTGCATCTGCGAAGATCAGCGGATTGTCGGTTACGGAATTCAATTCGATGTCGATGACCCGGCAGGCCTGCGCGTACGCATCGCGCACTGCGCCGTGCACCTGCGGCATGCAGCGCAGGCAATACGCGTCCTGCGGCTGGTGCTTCTTGCCCCCCTTGAACGGCAGGAAGCGGCTGTAGAACGCCTCGCGGCCGTGGCGCTGCGCCGGCGGCACCCAGTCCCAGGCGATGTCGAAACTCTGCTTCTGGTCGACCGGATCGCTCCACGCGTCGGCCGACCAGCCGCGGAAGCGCGGCACGAGGTGGTAGGCAATGTCGACGAGGGTCGAGCCGTCGAGAAGGCTGCGCACGTGGCGCGCGCTCTCGACCTGGCCCGGATGCGGGCGCAGCGCGTGCACTTCCTCGCGGAGCGCGCCGCTGCGTCCGGCGAACGCATCGAGCGTCATGGATGCGGCAAGGTCGGCGGTGTCCAGCAGTTCGCCGAGGCGTTCGAGCGCAAGCGCCGCGGTCGCGAGCATCTGCGTGGTGCCGTTGTTGAGCGCAAGGCCCTCCTTGAACGAGAGCTTCACCGGTGCGAGCCCCGCGCGCTTGAGCGCTTGCGCACCAGCCAGCCGTTCGCCGCCGAATAATGCCTCGCCGCCGCCGAGCAGCACGATCGCGAGGTGCGACAGCGGCGCGAGATCGCCGCTGGCGCCGACCGAGCCCTTCTGCGGGATCACCGGGATCACGTCGCGATTGAGGAGCTCGGCAAGCGCTTGCAGGGTCGACACGCGAATGCCCGAATGACCTCGCATGAGCGTGTTGATGCGGATGCCGAGCATCGCGCGCACGACGCCGGCGTCGAACGGTTCGCCCACGCACACTGCATGCGTGATCACGAGGTTGTGCTGCAGCTCTTCCAGCAAGGTGTCGCTGCGTGGATCGGGGTTGCCACCCGGCAGTTCGTCGCGCACGCGATGCGCGCCCAGCAGCTTGTCGGCATTGCTGCCGAAACCGGTGGTGACCCCGTAGATCGGTTCGCCACAGCTGACCTTGTCGGCGAGGAAGTCCGCGGCGTGCTGCACGCGTGCGAGCTGCGCATGATCAAGCTCGACCTTCGCGCCGCGTGCGATCGCAGCAACGTGGTCGCGGGTGAGGCTGTTGCCGTCGAGGAGGATCGTCTGCATGGTCCGTCGCTATTCGTATTCAGGAGCGGCTTCAGCCGCGATTGCTTGAAGCCCCTTCAAGGCCGCGTCCCGAGCCTGTCGAAAGGGAGGGTTGGATGGGAATGCGCGAAGCGTTGCGACTGAAGCCGCTCCTATGCAAGCGGCGGCGGCGCGGGCATCACCGCGGCCTGCTCGATCTCCACGCGCAGCGCATCGACAAGCTCCACGCGCGCGACCTCGAACTGGTCCTGCTTGCGCAAGTCCTTGACCGTGACCGTTCCCTTGGCGATTTCGTCGGATCCGAGCACGAGCACGAAGCGGATGCCGGCACGATCGGCGTACTTGAACTGCCGGGCGAGTTTGCCCGGCTCGACCACGGCTTCGGTATTGATGCCGGCTGCACGCAATTCGGTCGCGAGTCCGAGATAGCGCGGCAATTCGGCCTCGTCCATCTGCGCGACCAGCGCCTGCACCGTGCTGCGACCGCCCTTCAGCAGGCCGGCCTCGCGCAACTGCCAGTACAGGCGCGTCGCGCCGATGGAGATGCCGACACCGGGCAGCTTGGACTTCGTGTAGTGGCTGGCGAGGTTCTCGTAGCGGCCTCCCGAACAGATCGAACCGATCTGCGGATGGTCGTTGAGCGTCGTCTCGTAGACCGTGCCGGTGTAGTAGTCGAGGCCGCGCGCGATCGACAGGTTCAATGTGTAGTGCGACTCGGGTACGCCGAATGCCTTGATCAGGTTCAGCACTTCGCGCAGCTCCGCCCGCCCCTGCTCCAGCGCCTCGCTGCCGCTGCCGAGCGAGTCGAGCCTGGCCAGTGCGTCGGCCAGCGAGGTCGAGCGGAACGCAACGAAGTCGAGCAGCCTGGCCACCGCATCTGCGGACAAGCCGAAGCCATCGCCGGTGAGCGTCTCGCGCACCGCATCGGCGCCACGCTTGTCGAGCTTGTCGACCTCGCGCAGCACGGCGCCCTGGCGTTCGGCGTCGGCGAGGCCAAGGCCTTCGAGGAAGCCCCGCATCAATTTGCGATTGTTGACCTGGATCGTGAACGGCCCGATGTCGAGATCGCGGAACACGTTGTAGATGACCGCCGGCAACTCGGCGTCGTAGCGCACCGACAGCGCGTCCTTGCCGATCACATCGATGTCGCACTGGTAGAACTCGCGGAACCGCCCACGCTGCGCGCGCTCGCCGCGGTAGACACGCTGGATCTGGTAGCGGCGGAACGGGAAGACGAGATCGTGCTCGTGCTCGGCGACGTAGCGCGCGAGCGGCACGGTCAGGTCGAAGCGCAGCGCGAGCTCCGGCACCTCGCCTTCCTTCGCCGCCTGCAGCGCGCCCGTCGATTGCACGAAGTAGACCTGGCGCTCGGTCTCGCCGCCTTCCTTGGTCAGCAAGACGCTGGAGAACTCCATCACCGGCGTCTCGATCGGCAGAAAGCCGAAGCGCTCGTAGTTGCGGCGCACGGCGTCGAGCATCGACTGGAACGCGACCTGGTCGAGCGGCAACAGCTCGAGCACGCCGGGCATGGTGCGGGCTTGGGTGACAGCCATCGGAATCCTCGGGGAACGGGACATCGCGGCGCTGCGGCGCCTGCGCATGGAAAGTCGGTCGCGAAGGGTAGCAGATGGCATCGACGCGCTGCCCCGGCTTCACGGCCCGCGCCTGCCCTGCTTGCGTGCGCGCGGCAGCGTCGTTTAGAATTCGCGGCCCGCTTGCACGCGGGTCCGGATCGGGGTGTAGCTCAGCCTGGTAGAGCGCTACCTTCGGGAGGTAGAAGTCGCAAGTTCGAATCCTGTCACCCCGACCAACCTTTGGAAAACAAAAAACCCGGCGCAAGCCGGGTTTTTTGTTGGAAGCTCCACCGCCTGGATCAGCGCTGCTTGCGATCGCCCGGCCGGCTCTTGCTCTGCGGGCCCGCCGACGGTTGCGGATCGAGATTGTTGAGCAGCGCGCGCAGGTCGACCGAAACGGTCGATCCGCTGCCGGTCAGGTCCAACGCACCTATCGCGCGCTTCGACAACGCGGAACGGTCGAGGAATACCTCGCGATCCTGCTGCGGCGGACGCGTCGCACTGCACAGCGCGCGCTTCAGGCGCAGCGTGCTGGTGCCGGAGCGCTGCCACGGATGTCCCGGTGACAGGCGTTCGACCATCACGCTGTCCAACTTGACCACCACGGTTTCATCGCCGAGTTCGGCGCAGCGTCCGATGCCGATGTCGTAAGTCATGGATTGAATACCTCCGAACGGATGGGGCGAGCCGCCGAGGGCGGTCGCAGGCGCACGATGCACTGCGGAAACAGGCGTGCGCGGCAAGTGCAATCTCCTATTATGCCCCAAGCTTCGTAAGATTCCGTTACACGCATCGACGAAAAATTGCAAACAACTTCAGGATTTATAGTTAAGCTATTGATATTCAGTAATTTTATTGGCGACGGTCCGCGCGATCATGGACGGCTTTTTCATCCACCCGAAGTGGTCCGCCGGCGCCCCGTCCAGGTCTTGTGCGCCGACCACCAGGGTTTCCTGCGGCGCAGCAGGCATCTTCCCGAGCAGCCAGTCCAGTGATGCCTTCGGCCCCAGCCAGTCGTCTTCGAGCCGCAGCGCCAGCACCGGCATGCCGACCCGGGCTAGCGCGGCCTCGAGGTCCTGCCGCACGCCGCGTGCGGCATAACGCCCGCTGCGACCACTGCGCGCCCAGTCCGCCATGACGCCGCGAGCTTCGCGGCCGCCGAAACCCAGGCGCCGACCGGGAAAGTAGCCGCACACGGAAGCGATCCTCGGTACTGCGAGGTAGATCGGAAGAATGAGCCATGCATGCCGGAACCTGCGCCAGTACGGCGATCCGCTGGCAACGAGAACGAGTCCCGCGACGGATTCGGGAGCGAGCGCGGCCGCGAGCGTCGCGAGTTGCCCACCGAGGCTGTGTCCGCCGAGCCAGAGGCGCGCGTGCGGAAGCGCGGTGCGCAGCGCAAGACGACTCGCGGCGATGTCGTACTCGAGCAGTTCGCGGTAACCCCAGTCCTGCGCGCGCGCGGCGCGCCGATCGCTGGAACCGTTGCCGCGCCACTCGTGCAAGGCGACCGCGACACCTCGTCCGGCCAGTTCGCGCGCGAGCGGCAAGTAGTTGCGCGCGGCAACCCCGAGCGCCGGCAACCAGAGCAGTACGTCGCGGGCGGCGGGCACAGGTTGCACCAGTTGCAGGTCTGCGCAGGCACCATCGGGCGCGTGCACGCGCAGGAGCGATTCGCTGGTTTCCTGCGCCAGCATGCGTTCAACCCGGCCCGGTGACGCCGCGCTCGACCAACGGCGCGGCGGACGGCGCTGCATCTCGCGCGCCATGCCAGTACGTGCGATCGAACACGACGATGCGCGAACCGGCACGATGCCGCTTCGCCCACGCACCCAGCGGGGCTACCGGTGGAACCACCCGCAGCGCCGCGTCGACCATCCGCGCCGCGACCGCGACTCCCGCGGAAGCGTCCGTCAACACCACGTCGATGCCGTCGTGTGCAAAGCGCGGCAACCGCCCGCGCAGGCGCAGCGTCATGTCGCGCGCCGCAATCACCAGCAGCACTTCGTGGCGCCATGGTGAACGACCGGGCAGGCCAAGCGGAATGCACAGGCCACCGACCGCGTCGAGCTCCGGCGGGCGCGGGCGTTCGAGCGCGAGGAAGCGCTCCGGGCGCGCAAGCCATTCGCCGAGACGGCGGCGGCTCAGCGCAAGCTGGCTCCCATAGGCTTCCATCGCCGCGACCTTGCGTGCGACACGCAACGGATCCGCGCTCGCATCGGCCGCCTGGGCCCCGCCGTGGACGACGTAGCAATAGCGTTGCACAACGGTGCGGGCACGCAGCACGGCGAGTTCGAGCATCACGTGCAGCGCGCTGTGGTCCGGATGCCGATCGTCGAGCGCCGGCATGAAGATGGAAGTGGGCGCGAACGCGGCGATCTCTTCGGCCAGGGCAGCGACCGCGCGATCGTCCTGCATCAGCGCGTCGGTCAGTCCCTGATCCGCCCAGCCGAAATGGCGCGCCTGCGGGACGCGTCCGTCCACCGCGAGCGCGGCGAGCGCCTGCGCGGCCTCCAGCCTGCGGCGCGCGCCCCAACGTGCGCGTTCGGCCGCGCCGATCGACCAGCGCTTCTCGAGCCAGCGCTGCGGCCACGGATTGTTGTCGCCATCGGTCGCAAACAGGACGCGGACCGCGGCGCCGGCGGCCAGCGCCGACTGGATCGCGATGCCTGCGGCCAGCGTCTCGTCGTCCGGGTGCGGGGCGACGACGAGCATGCGGTCGGCAGCGGTGAAGCGGGGTGGCGCAGGCATTCCGAAGATCCGTCTCGTTGCAGCATCGCGACCCGCGATCCGGGCACTCCCAGCCTAGCGCAAGTCCGGCGCTTCAGCCGGCGATGCCGCGCAGGCGTTCGCGCAGGAGATCCAGGCGAAGGTCGGCAGCCGCTCCCGGCGACACGCGTGCGGCAAGACTGTCTTCCGGCGTGCGCCCGCCAGCCTCGCTCGCCGACGACTCGGCCGCCTGCCGGTAGGCATCGCGGAACGGCACACCCGCAGCTGCCTGCTCGATCGCGACGTCGGTCGAATACATCGCCGGCTCGATCGCGGCGCGCATCGCGGGTGCGTTCCACTCGATCCGCGCGAGCAGGTCGGGCAGCAGTTCGAGCGCGGCAAGCCCGCGGTGGAAACCGTGGAAAATCGCGCCCTTCGAAAACTGGAGGTCGCGCTGGTACCCGGACGGCAACGACAGCAACTGCTCGATTTCGCTGCGGGCCGCGGCGACGCTCGCGTAGCTCGCGCGCATCAGCTCCACCACGTCCGGGTTGCGCTTGTTCGGCATGATCGAACTGCCGGTGGTGTACTCGGCCGGCAGGCTCACGAATCCGAATTCGGCCGTCGTGAACAGCGACAGATCCCAGGCGAGACGGCGCAGGTCCAGCAGCGCGGCACCGAGCGCGTCGAGTGCGCCGATCTCGAACTTCCCGCGCGAGAGCTGCGCATACACCGGATTGACCTGCAGGCGCGCAAATCCGAGCGCGCCTGTCGTGTGGTCGCGATCGAGCGGCAGGTTTACGCCGTAACCAGCGGCGGTGCCGAGCGGATTCGCGTCGATCCACACGGCGGCGTCGCGCGCGCGCTGCGCATCGTCGATGAACGCCTCGGCGAAGCCGGCGAACCAGAGTGCGGTCGACGACACCACTGCACGTTGCAGGTGGGTATAGCCAGGCAACGGAAGCGCATCCGAGGCCGCCCGATCGAGACACGTCCTTGCGGCGTCGACGCACAGCGCGCGCAGTTCGGCCAGCTTCGCCTTCAGCCACAGGCGCGTGGCGACGAGGATCTGGTCGTTGCGGCTGCGCCCCGTGTGCACCTTCCGGCCAGCATCGCCGAGCCGCTCGGAGAGGCGCGCCTCGATCGCGGAGTGGCCGTCTTCGTAACGCTCGTCGAGCACGAAACGGCCGCTTCGAAAATCTTCCGCCAGCACATCGAGCTCGTGCACGATGGCCTGTGCTTCCACTTCACTGACGATGCCGATGCGCGCGAGACCTTCGACATGCGCCTTGCTTGCGATGATGTCGTGCGGCAGGAACTCGCGATCGAGGATCACATCGTCGCCGGCAAGGAAGCGCATGACGCGCGCGTCGGTGCGCGTGCCCGCCTTCTGCCACAACAGTTCACTCATGGCGCCTCCTTCCCGACAGTGCCTTCAACCAGGCAAGCGACCGCCGCATCGAGCGTCAGTTCGATGCGCTCGCCGCTGGCGCGACGTTTCAATTCGACCATGCCGCCGGCGATTCCACGCGGGCCGACGACGATCTGCCAGGGTACCCCGACCAGGTCCATGGTCGCGAACTTCGAACCTGCCCGCGCATCGGTATCGTCGTGCAGCACTTCGATGCCCCGCCCGGCGAGGCGATGTTCGAGGTGGATGCAGGCGCTGTCCGTCACCGGGTCGCCGGGCTTGAGGTTGATGAGGCCGACGCCGAACGGCGCGACCGCGTCCGGCCAGACGATGCCGGCTTCGTCGTGGCTGGCCTCGATGATCGCGCCGACCAGGCGCGACACGCCGATGCCGTACGAGCCCCCATGCAGTGCGCGCGCCGAACCGTCCGGCATCGTCACCCGCGCACGCATCGGCTCGGAGTACTTGGTGCCGAAGTAGAAGATCTGGCCGACCTCGATGCCGCGCGTGCGCAAGCGGCGCTCCGGCGGAACACTCGCCTCGTAGCGCACTGCATCGTGCACGTCGGAAGTTGCCGCGTAGAGCGAGGTCCACGCGTGGATCAACGGATCGAGCTCGCCGTCGTAATCGACGTCATCGGGAGGAATCGCGAGATCGAGCACCGCGCGATCGCAATACACGTCGGATTCGCCGGTCTCGGCGAGCACGATGAACTCGTGCGACAGGTCGCCGCCTATCGGACCGGTTTCGGCGCGCATCGGAATCGCCTTCACGCCGAGCCGCGCGAACGTGCGCAGGTAGGCGACGAACATGCGCTGGTAGGAACGCCGCGCCCCGGCTTCGTCGAGATCGAACGAATAGCCGTCCTTCATGAGGAATTCGCGGCCGCGCATCACGCCGAAGCGCGGCCGCTGCTCGTCGCGGAACTTCCACTGGATCTGGTACAGGTTGCGCGGAAGATCACGGTAGGAACCCACGCCGGCGCGCAGGATCTCCGTGACCATCTCCTCGTTGGTCGGTCCGTACAGCAATTCGCGCTCGTGCCGATCGCGAATGCGCAGCATCTCCGGGCCGTAGGCGTCGTATCGCCCGCTTTCGCGCCACAGGTCGGCGAGCTGCAAGGTCGGCATCAGCAATTCGATTGCACCGGCGCGATCCATCTCCTCGCGCACGATGCGTTCGATCCTGCGCAGTACGCGCAGGCCGAGCGGCAGCCAGGCATAGATGCCGGCAGCCTCCTGGCGGACCAGGCCGGCGCGCAGCATGAGGCGATGGGAGGCGATCTGCGCCTCGGCGGGATCGTCCTTCAGGACAGGCAGGAAATAGCGCGAAAGTCGCATGGGAACTCCTCGACGGATGGTGGGCAGGTCGCTTCGTGCGCGGTTCGCGTCACGGTCGCGGGATGCCCTCCCCTTCGTCGAATCCGAGCGCGCGATTGACGTTCTGCATCGCCTGCGTCGCCGCGCCCTTGAGCAGGTTGTCGAGGGTCGCGACGACGACGACACGCTTGCCGCCGGGAGCGAGCGCGAAACCGCCGATTTCGGCATGGTGGCGACCGGCGATCGCACTGACCCACGGCGCCTCGTCGAGCACGCGCACGAGGGGTTCCCCGGCGTAGAAATCCGCGTAGGTCTTCCTGATCGCATCGCGCGTGGACGATCGCCGCAGCCACAGGTTGACGGTCATCGTGATGCCGCGAAAATGCGGCGCGACATGCGGCATGAACTCGACCGGCACGCCGAGCTGGCGCGTGACTTCGCGTTCGTGCAGGTGGTCGGTGAGCGAATACGGGATCAGGTTGTCGCGCAGCTTGTCCGGATCGTTGTTGTCCGATGGCGTGCTGCCGGCACCCGAATAGCCGGATACGCCGAAGCAGGCGGGCGGAGCGGCGAGCTCGTCCTTCAGCGGCGCGATCGCCAGTTGCATCGCGGTCGCGTAGCAACCGGGGTTGCTGATGCGGCGCTGGCCCGAATAGGCTGCGCGCGTCAGTTCCGGCAGGCCGTAGTACCAGCGTTCGTCGAAACGGAAATCGGCCGACAGGTCGACCACGATCGTATCCGGCTTGACCGCATCGATCGCCGCGACGACTGCGCCGGCCTTGCCGTTCGGCAGCGCGAGCACGACCACGTCGGCGCCCTTGGGCGCGACCTCCTCGTGTGAAAGGTTCTCGTAGCGCAGCGCCCCGGCGAACTCCGCGACGTGGTCGCGCACCTGCTTCCCGTCGAACTCGCGCGAGGACACGAATGCAAGCTCGAGCATAGGATGGCGTGCGACCAGGCGGATCAATTCGGCGCCGGTGTAACCACGCGCGCCGACGATGCCGATGCTCCTTCGGTTCATGGTTCAGTCCGACAAGGTTGGAATGCGTTCGCCGCAATGCGCGACGCAGCGCTCGATTTCGGCGAAGCCGTCGATGCCATACCAGAACACCTTCCACTTCGGCAGCTTGATGCAGCCGTCGCTCTCGGCGAAGTAGAACGCATTGACCGGATTGCCGCGGCGCGAGCGCCAGAAAAGCTGCGGCGTTTCCTCGCGCATGACTTGCCATACCGCACGGCCAAGGCCTTCGCCCTGCGCGTCATCGAGTACGGCGAACTTGTCGAGATAGACCCGACCACCCTCGTCGGTGAGGATCACCGCCGCGCGGTAGTTCTCGCTGACGTAGGCGCGCAGCAGGCGCGTGCGCTCGAAATAGTCCGGCAACAGGCGGCGGCCGAACGCGGACTCGATCAGCACAGCCAGGCGAACGCGATCCAGCGCATCCCACGCGGTCACGCACAAGACGCGCTCGCCGCGTCGCACCAGCGTGCCCGAGCCTTTGTGCGTGAACAGCTCCTTGGCGAGCTCGGCCGGGCGCGTGATCGACACCGACGACGACGGCGGCAGGCCGTCGAGCAGGTCCTTGATCTGTTCCAGCTTCACGCGCATGCCGCCGTTGATCCACGGCTGCGCGAGCAGGTGTTCGTATTCGGTCGACAGGTTGATCGAGTCGATCACCTTGCCGTGCTCGTCGAGCAGGCCGCCGGTGCCGGTGAGGAACACGATCTTGTACGGCTGCAGCACCTGCACGAGCTCGTTCGCGGCGAAGTCGGCGTTGACGTTGACGATCTGCCCTTCGCCCGTTTCGGCAAGCGAGGCGATCACCGGGATCGAGCCGACCTTGATCGCGGCCTGGATGCCGTCGGTATCGATGCGAACGACCTTGCCGACGAGGCCGTATACGTCGCGATCCAGCAACTCGGCTTCGAACACGCCGGACTGGATCGAGGTCGCGCGCACCCCCTGCGCCTGCAGCGCCTCGACCAGGCGCAGGTTCTGCTGGCGCATGACCTGGCGCACGACCGCGAGCACGGCGGCGTCTGTCACGCGCAGGTTGTCGACCGTGCGCTTCTCGATGCCGGCCTCCTGCATGCGCTCGTCGAGCTGCGGCCCGGCGCCGTGCACGACGATCGGCGTGAGGCCGACCTGCTGCAGGAATGCGAGCGAGGACACCAGCGCGTCGAGTTCGTCGCGCAGGATCGCGCCGCCGACCTTGACCACGGCGAAACGTGCCGCGTCGAGCTGCGAGAAGCGCTTGAGGTATTGCTGGATCTCCTTCGTGCTGGCCATGCTGGACAGCAGGCGGACGATCGTCGTGCGCATGTCGCTCATCGTCAGCGGACGCTCAGCGAACGGATGCCGGAAGCGCCCCCCGATCGTCGTGGCGGACGGTCGAGTGCAGCGCGGCGGCGGACAGCAAGGCATTCATGGCTCAGTGCTCCAGCAGGCGTTGATAGGTCGCCGCGGCAGCGGCGAGTTGGTCGAGCGAAACCCATTCGTCGGCGGCATGCGCCTGCGCGATGTCGCCGGGGCCGTGGACGATCGCGGTTAGACCAGCGGCCGAGAACAACGAGGCCTCGGTCCAGAAGTCGACCGCGTTGCCAATCGGCAACGCGAGGTCATCGGCAAGATCGCGCGCGTCGAGCCTGCGACGCTCGGCCTCGGCGACGTCGCCGGCCGGCAGTGGCGGGCCACGGAACGTTTCCTCGTAGTGTTCGATCGCTTCCGCCGCGGCCAGCGTCGCAAAGCGCTCGTGCAAGGCGTCGATCGACATCGTCGGCAACGGGCGGAAACCGAAGCGCAGTTCCGCCGACGGCGCGATCATGTTCGCCTTGATGCCGCCTTCGATGCGGCCGATGTTGAAGCGCAGGCCGGTCAGGCCGCCGAAGCGCTGGTGCGACTGCGATTCAACGAAATCGAGCGCGGCGCCGCCCCAGCGCACCGCCTGGTGCAGCGCGCTTGCCTGCAACGCCTGCGCACCCGACGCGTGGCCGGCGACGCCGCGAAACTGCATGCGCACGGAACTGATGCCACGGTGCGCGAGCACGGCCTCGCCGCGTGTCGGCTCGGCGACGATCACGGCGGCGAATGGGGAATCGTCAATGGGGAATCGCTTCAGAAAGGCAGCGATGCAGCGCGCGTCATTGGCTTCCTCGTCGGTCGTGAACAGGAACGCGGCATCGCCCGCAGTGACTTGCGCGGCGGCGAGCAGGCATGCCGCAGCGCCCTTGATGTCACAGGCTCCGAGGCCGATCGCGCGGTCGTCAGTCATTCGCAACTCGAATGGACTCGCGCTCCAGTGCGGCGAATCGGGAACGGTGTCGAGGTGCACGTTGAACAGCAACTTCGGCTGGCCGCGCACCGCATACAGGCTGACCGCTCCGGCGCCATGATCCGTCACCTTGCAGTCGAAACCGGGCAGGTTCGCGCGCAGGTAGTCGAAGATCCCGCCCGAGCCGATCGCGCGCGGCGGATTGCGCGTGTCGAACGCAACGAGCGCGCGCAGGTGATCGAGCGTTGCCCGGAGCAACGCCGAATCCCGATTCCCCGTTGCCGATTCCCGGTTCACTTGCCGTTGACCTTCGCCCACAGCGTCGAGCTCATGCCGAACAGCTTGATGAAGCCTTCCGCTTCCGCAACACCCCAATCCGCCGACTGCGCATAGGTCGCGCCCTTCGATTGCAGGATGTGCGTCGACTGCACGGCGACCGCGTGCACACTGCCGCCGTTCGTCTCCAAGGTGACGAGGCCGGTGACCTGGCGCTGCGAGCTCTTCAGGAACGCTTCGAGGTCCGATTTGAGCGGGTCGTGGAAGAAGCCTTCATAGACGAGCTCGACCCACTTGCGCGCGACCTCGGGCTTGAAGCGGTTCTGCTGCTTGGTCAGCACCGCCTCCTCGAGCGCGCGATGCGCGACGAGCAGCGCGGTCAATCCCGGCGCCTCATAAACGATGCGGCCCTTGAGGCCGATCGTCGTGTCGCCCGTGTACATTCCTCGGCCGACGCCGTAGTGCGCAAACGCGCGATTGAGTTCGCCGAGCAGGACCGGCCCCGGCAGCGTCTGGTCGTCGACCAGCACCGCCTCGCCGTCCTCGAAGCCGATCGTCACGCGCATCGGCTGCGGCGGCCACTCGGCGCGCGGCATGCACCAGCCGCGCGCGCCCTCGCCCGGCGCTTCCCAGCGATCGATCTCGCCGCCGGACATCGTCACGCCGAGCAGGTTCTCGTTGATCGTGTAGTGCTTCTGCTTCGCGCGCACGGCAAAGCCGCGCTGCTCCAGATACGCCTGTTCGTAGGCTCGCGTCTGCGTGTGCTCCTTCTGGATCTCGCGGATCGGCGCGACGATCTCGTAGTCGCCCTGCGCCTTCACCGCGAGGTCGAAACGCACCTGGTCGTTGCCCATGCCGGTGCAGCCGTGCGCGATCGCGCGCGTGCCGAGTTCGTGCGCGCGCCGGATCGCCGCGTCGACGATCAGGTAACGGTCCGACACCAGCAGCGGGTACTGGCCCTGGTAGCCCTCGCCTGCCCAGATGAACGGTTTGACGAAGCCGTTCCAGAGTGCCGGACCGCCATCGACCGTGACATGCGAGGCGACGCCGAGTTCCTGCGCGCGCCGCTCGATGTAGGCGCGCTCGTCGACGTCGACACCGCCAGTGTCGGCGAACACGGTGTGCACGACCCAGCCACGCTCCTTCAGCCACGGTACGCAAAAGCTCGTGTCGAGGCCGCCGGAAAACGCGAGGACGATGTCTTTGCTCATGATGGATGTCTCGAAAAGTCGGGATCGTTTCGTCAAGCGGCCGTCAGCAGGCGAGTTTCGCCATGACCGCCTTCTGCACGTGCAGGCGGTTCTCCGCCTCGTCGATCGCGATGCACGCGCGAGAATCCATCACCGCATCGGTCGCCTTGACGTTGCGACGCAGCGGCAGGCAATGGCTGAACACGCCACCTTCCGTCAGCGCCATCTTGCGTTCGTCGACGATGAAGTGCTTGTGTGCGTCGCGGATCGGTTTCTCGTCGGCCCACCGGCCGAAGTACGGCAAGGCGCCCCAGCTCTTCGCATAAACCACGTGCGCACCGCGATAGGCCGCATCAGGGTCGTGGCTGATCGTCAGCGAGCCGCCGTTCTCGGCGACGTTCGCTCGCGCAAACTCCATGTAGCGCGGGTCGAGCAGATACTCGGGCGTCGGGCACAGCAGGGTCACGTCCATGCCGTAGCGCGTGGCGATCTGCAGAGCGGAATTGGCGACTGCGGTATTCAGCGGCTTGGGGTGCCAGGTCCACGTCAGCACGTACTTCCTGCCGCGAAGTGCCTCCCCCGGCGTCGCGCCGCCGAAGTGCTGCCACAACGCCTGCACGTGCGCGAGTTCCTGCATCGGGTGCGTGATCGTCTCCATGTTGATCACCGGCACGGTCGCGTATTTCGCGAACCCATGGATCACGCGGTCCTCGCGGTCGATCGACCAGTCCTGGAATTTCGGGAACGCGCGCACCCCGATCAGGTCGACGTATCTCGACAGCACGCATGCGACCTCGGCGACATGCTCCTCGGCCTCGCCGTCCATGACCGTGCCGACGTCGAACTCGATCGGCCACGCGTCCTTGCCCGGCTGCAGCACGACCGCGTGGCCGCCGAGCTGGAACGCGCCGAGCTCGAAGCTCGTCCGCGTGCGCATCGACGGATTGAAGAACAGCAAGGCGATCGACTTGCCGGCGAGTTGGCTGCCGGCCTTCGAGCGCTTGAATTCCGCCGCCTGCGCGAGCAACGCATCGAGGTCGGCACGCGACCAGTCCTGGGTACTCAGAAAATGCCGAAGTGCCATCATGAAAACCTACTGTTGATTGAGAAGCCCGGCCACGGATGGCCGGTTTTGCTCTCACGGACGGATCCGTGCTGAAACTTCTGCCCCGGCCATGGATGGCCGGTTTGTTCTTCGCGCGAAGGGATTCGCGCAAAAATAGCCCCATAAAAAAAACCCGGCGCGTGGGCCGGGTTTTCGTCGATTCGTGTGAAGAATGCGCGACAGCTACCCGGCGGGATGACACGGTTCCGGTCGGCGCGCGCGCGAGGTCATGCCAGCGGCCATGCGGGCGCTGGTGACGATCTGCGGCTGGGCGGCGACTCGGTACATCGGTTTCCTGCGGGGGCGTGTGCAGCGAGACCATAGCGGCAAATCTGATGCGGCGCAATATCGACGACGCAAGCAAAAAGGCCGGGCGATGCCCGGCCTTTCGAAGGGGACCCGTTTTTGCCCGCCCTATTCGGCGGGCTCCACGCTTACGCGCACGCGCAAGCGATCGCCCGGATCGTAGCTGAGTCGCGACATGTAGACGTCGCCGCGGTAGCGGTATTGCACGTCGTAGGCGACCACGCGGTTCTCGTCCACGCCGTCGTCGACGACCCGGCAGTGGCGTTCCACGCCCTCGTAGTAGCGGTCGTCGCCACGTGCGGCGTTGTTGCCGACGGCGCCACCGACCACCGCACCGGCAACGGTTGCCGCGCGGCGACCGTCACCCTTGCCGACCGTGCTGCCGAGTACGCCACCGACGATGGCTCCGATCACAGTACCCGCAGCACGGTTTCCGTTGTCGCCATGCCGCTCGACCGGCACGTCGTCGCAGACTTCGCGCGGACTGCTCGTGCGTACGCGGTCGTAGATGGGGTCGACGCGCAGGACGTCCGCCCAGGCCACCTTCGCATTGTCTGCCGGAGGCGCGTCGTCACCCGCATGACCCCGGTCCTGCGCGCCAGCCTGGGTTCCCGCCAGGGCCAACGCTGCTGCCAACATCAATTTCATGCCGCCTCCACGTCGTAAATACGCCTGCGTACGCCGGTCGCTCGCCGGCTCGCTTTCCGTATGCAGGCCCATCCATCACGGCGGCATTAGAGCAGGAAGTCGCTGAACCGGGACCCAAGCCATTCCTGCCGTTCACGAAAATCCCCAATGGCAGGGGGCCAGGGCCCGCGCTGCTATCATCCTGAGTCCACACCGGACCCGATCGATGCAGCTCCGACTCCACAACACTCTGACCCGCCGGACCGAAGACTTCGTCCCGGCCGATCCGCAGCGCGTGACAATGTATGTGTGCGGGCCGACCGTCTACAACTACGTCCACATCGGCAACGCGCGGCCGCCGGTCGTGTTCGGCCTGCTCGCCCGCCTGCTGCGCCGGCGCTACCCGAACGTGGTCTATGCCCGCAACATCACCGATGTCGACGACAAGATCAACGCCGCGGCAAAGGACGCCGGCGTGCCGATCGAGGCGATCACATCGCGCTTTGCGGCCGCCTATTTCGAGGAGATGGACCGGCTCGGCGCGGACAAGGCCGACCTGACGCCGCATGCGACACGTCATATAGGCGACATCGTCGCGATGTGCGAACGTCTGATCGCTAGCGGCAACGCCTATGCTGCCGAAGGGCACGTGCTGTTCGATGTCGCGAGCTACCCCGATTACGGCAAGCTGTCCGGCCGTTCGACCGAAGACATGATTGCCGGCGCGCGCGTCGAGGTCGCCCCGTACAAGCGCAATCCCGCCGACTTCGTGCTGTGGAAACCGTCCACCCCGGACCTGCCCGGCTGGGACAGCCCGTGGGGCCGCGGCCGACCGGGCTGGCACATCGAGTGCTCCGCAATGGCCGGGGCGCATCTCGGCGAGACGATCGACATCCACGCCGGCGGCAACGACCTGATGTTCCCGCACCACGAGAACGAAGTCGCCCAGAGCACCTGCGCGCATGGCGGCAAGGTGTTCGCACGGTTCTGGCTGCACAACGGGATGCTGACGTTCGACGGCCGCAAGATGTCGAAGTCGCTTGGCAACGTGCTGGTGCTGCACGACCTGCTCGAACAATACCCGGCCGAAGTGCTGCGCTTCCTGCTGCTGAGGGCGCACTACCGCCAGCCGCTCGACTGGTCCGAAACGACCCTGGCACAGGCGCGGGCGACGCTCGACGGCTGGTACACCGTGCTGCGCGACCTCGCGGACATCGACGTCGCCGCCGACGATCGCAGCGTGCCGACCGAGATTGAAGCAGCGCTGTGCGACGACCTGAATACACCCGAAGCGTTCGCGCAGATCGCGCGCCTCGCGGCGAACGCGCGCGCGGCGACCAGCCCCGCCGCGAAGCGCGCCGCGAAAGCGGACCTGCTCGGTGCTGCCGATCTGCTCGGGATTCTCCAACACGAGCCGGAAGCATGGTTCAAGCAATCCACTGGCGGAACCGAGGTCGATGTGGAAGCCGTGCAGCGTCTGGTCGACGCGCGCACCGCCGCGAAGAAGGCGCGCGATTTCGCCGAGTCGGACCGCATCCGCGACGTGTTGCTCGCGATGGGCGTGGTCGTCGAGGACACCGCGCAGGGTCCGCGCTGGAAGGTCGTGAAGAGCGATGAACGCGCAGACTGAGCCCGTCGATGCAAGCGCGGAACAGGCACAAGTCGCGATCGCCGAGGAATTCGCGTTCTTCGGCGACTGGACCGAGCGCTACCAGTACCTGATCGATCTCGGTCGCAAGCTCGCGCCGCTGCCGGAATCGCTCAAGGTCGACCAATACAAGGTCACCGGCTGCCAGTCACAGGTCTGGCTGATTCCCTCCGGCAATGCGCAGCGGATGGACTTCGCCGCCGCCAGCGATTCGTCGATCGTGTCCGGCCTGATCGCGCTGCTCCTGCGCGTGTATTCCGGCCGCCCCGCCGCGGAGGTGCTCGCCACCGAACCGCGCTTCATCGAGGCGATCGGCCTGGCGAAGCATCTCTCGCCAACGCGCTCCAACGGCCTTGCGTCGATGCTCGCGAAGGTCAAGCAGTACGCGCGTGAAGTCGAGGGCTGAGGACAGGGCTGGCAGCAGGGGCCGGGGCTGAAGAGCATCGCGCCTTCCGGCGCTCCCGCAACAGCAAGTCGTCGGCTTTTCTGCGCGCAGTCCGCATCGGCAGCCTGCTAAGCTTGGCCCATATCGCGGGGGCCAGGGCGATGGACAAGAAGGGTGTACTTTCCGACAGCTCGCTGTTTCGCGGCATCGCGCCCGACGCGCTCGACGCGATCGCGAAGCGGTTCGACGTCGAGGAATTGCGCGGTGGTCGCGTGCTGTTCCGCGAGGGCGACCTGCCCGACTACCTCTATGTTGTCGCCACCGGCCGCCTGCAGGCGCAGCATGCGGACGGCCCGGTGATCGGCGAGATCGGGCGCGGTGAACCTGTCGGTGAAATGGCCCTGCTGTCGGGCGAGACGCGTGGCGCGGACGTGGTCGCACTGCGCGATTCGCTGCTCCTGCGCATCAGTCGCGTGGCCCTGCTCGACATCGTTTCGCGGCATCCGTCGGCCCTGCTCGCACTGTGCGGAACGATCGCCACCCGCAGCCGCCGCACTGCACGCGGCGCGCGCCTGGATGCTGCGCGCGGCAACCGGTCCATCGCAGTCATCCAGGCCCATCGCGGCATCCGCCTGCCCCCGCTCGTCGCACGACTCGGCCACGGCATGCGCGAGACCGGCAAGACCGTCCGCTGCGTCGGCGCAACCGATGTCGACAAGCAGTTCGGCGAGGGCGCCGCGCAGACGGCCTTCGGTGCAGGCGATTGCCATCGCATCATCAGCGAATGGCTGGAGCGGCGCGAACTCGCCGGTGGGCACCTCGTGCTGTGGAGCGACACGTCCGGTGACCAATGGACCGAACGCTGCCTGCGCCAGTCCGATCGCGTCATCGTCGTGGTTTCCAGCGATGGCGGCCAGCCACCGGTGGGACTTGCACGAATGCTGCGACAGCACGCGCCGCGCACGCCGGTGGATCTCCTCGTGCTGCGTCCCGATGGCACCCCGGCGGGCGACATCCACCCATGGCGTACGTTGATCGGCGCGCAAGCGCACTACTTCGTGCGGCCCGATGTGCAGACGGACTACGATGCGGTCGGCCGGCAGTTGACCGGACACGGTCTCGGCGTGGTCCTCGGCGGCGGTGGCGCGCGCGGTTTTGCCCACATCGGCGTACTGCGCGCAATGGAGGAACTCGGCATGAAGGCCGACCTCGTCGGCGGCACCAGCATGGGCGCGTTCTTCGCGGCGTTGCACGCGACCGGCACCAGCAGCAAGGACATGCTGAAGATCGCGCGCGAAACCTTCGTCGATCGCAATTACCTCAACGACTACGTCTGGCCGAGCGTCTCGCTCATTCGCGGGCGCAAGTTCCTCAAGCGCCTGCGCGACATCTTCGGTGAAACGCGCATCGAGGACCTGCGCACGCCATTCTTCTGCGTCAGCACGAACCTGACCCGTGCACGACAGGAAATCCACAACGACGGATCGCTCGCGATCTGGGTCGGCACCAGCATGTGCGTCCCCGGCATCGCACCCCCGGTGGTGTGGAACGGTTGCCTGCTGGCGGACGGCGCGATCGCGAACGGCCTGCCTGTCGATGTCATGCACGACCTGGGGCGCGGCCCGATCATCGCCTCCGACGTGGCCGGTGGCGGCGGGCTCGATGCGCCCGGCATCACCGGCCCCGATCCGGAAGCGCTGTTGCACCGGCGCGGCAATCCCTCGCGCGTGTCGCTGTTCGCCCTGCTCGCCGGCGGCTTCGCGGCCACCCGCGACAACGGCGCGCGTGGGCGCGACGATCTCGCCGACCTGCACCTGCGCATGCCGGTACAGGGTGTGCGCATGTTCGACTGGCGAGGCATCGAGGCGCTGGTCGAGCGCAGCCACCAGTACGCGCTCGCGTCGCTGAAGAGCTTTCTCGACGAACGCCGGCGCGCCGATCGTCCCCGCTCCGGCTCGCGCATCCACGTCCGCCCGCCTTCGGCGCCCGCCCCGCGAAAGCGGCCGGCGACGGCGCGCTCCCGCAGCACGTCGCGCTGATCCGATCGCACGCGGCAAGCGCCGGTTCATGCGCATGCGCAAGCTTCAGGAGTCCGAGGATTCGCGGAGCCCATGAAAGGCGGTCGGCGACGTCGTGGCCGCGTGCGGCGGGACTCGCCTGGCGCTCGACCCGCCCTGCCACCCTACATCGTGTGCGTCGGGCGTTCCTGGCCGAGGATGCCGGCGAGCACCGACTCGATCTTGGTGCGTGCGGCTTCGCCATCGGCGGATTCGTTGAACTGCACACCGATGCCGGCCATGCGGTTGCCCTGTGCGCCGGCGGGTGTGATCCAGACGACCTTGCCGGCGACCGGCAGGCGGTCCTTCTCGTCCATCAGCGAGAGCAGGATGAACACCTCGTCGCCGAGGCTGTAGCGCTTGGTAGTCGGCACGAACAGGCCGCCGCCACGCACGAACGGCATGTACGCGTTGAACAGCGCGCCCTTGTCCTTGATCGCCAGCGACAGGATGCCTTGTCGCGGCGCACCGCCCATTGCCGGCGTTGCCATTCAGCCACTCCTCCGATCCCGCTGTCGATTCGCGCCCGCCCGACCCACACCTGCCGAACAATGCCCTATTGATTCGCTGGCGTCGACCACGCACGCAGCACGTCCAGCAGGACCAGATCGGTGCGGACGGTCGTGGCCAACAGGCCGCGCGTCTGGTTGGCGCGGCTGAACCATGCGGCTAGCTTCGGGATTTCAGCCGGCGCGGTCAAGCCGAACCGGCCGGACTCGCCCCGCGCGAGCCGCTGCGCCTCGTCGCGCGCGAGCACGGCCGCGAACCACAGGCGCGTATCCGGCCGATCCGCGGCCCAGGCCTCGGCGACCTCGAGTGCGCTGCGGCGCCCTCGCGCCAGCGCGGCGAGGTCATCGGCACAGGACCCGCGCAAGGCAAGCGTGTCATCGGCACTCCAGGCGAGCGCCTGCCCCGGATTGCCGAGGCTCGCATCCAGCGCCTCATTCGCATCGGCGCTGCCGATGTGCTGCCCTTCCAGCCACGCCAAGGCCTCCGCGCGCGCGGGGGCGCGCACGTCGATGCGCTGGCAACGGCTGCGGATCGTCGCCGGCAAACGCGATGGATCGTCCGCGACGAGCAAGAGGATTGTCGCCGCGGCGGGCTCTTCCAGCGTTTTGAGCAATGCGTTGGCCGCGCTCGCATTGAGGCGGTCGGCGGGATCTACCAACGCAATCTGCAGACCGCCGAACTGGCTGGACATCGCCAGCCGTTGCGACAGCGAACGCATCTGGTCGATCGTGATCTCGGTGCGCGGCTTGCCGTCATCGCGCAACTCGAACGTGATCCGCACGAAATCCGGATGGGTGCCCGCGGCGAACAGCAGGCAGGCGCGGCAGTGGCCGCAGGCGTGCCCGTCGGGCAAGCGCTGCTGGCACAGCGCCGCAGCAGCGAGCGCGGTCGCCAGCGCGCGTTTGCCGTAACCGGCGGGCGCCGCGAACAACAGGCCATGATGCAGGCGCTGATGCGCGAGCGCAGTCGCAAGTTGGCGCCAGTTTTCGCCAAGCCACGGTTGCAGGTTCATGCGCTTGCCCTCGCAGCGGCGACGAAGCGTTCGATCTCGGCGCACGCCGCGGCGCGAACTTCGTCGACCGCCCGGCTGGCATCGAGCACCCGGAACCGCGCGGGCTCGGCGGCCGCGCGCGTGCGATACGCGGCGCGCACGCGCTCGAAGAAGTCGCCGCTCTCGCGCTCGATGCGATCGGCCTCGCCGCGGGCGCCGGCACGCGCAAGGCCCTCGGAGACCGGCAAATCAAGCAGC
>Ga0209023_10001753_pt1 | contig 28404 bp, 23 predicted proteins | sample LakOneMetagenome_FD_187468 | JGI IMG/M metagenome (GOLD analysis project Ga0209023, IMG submission 187468) | Freshwater and sediment microbial communities from Lake Erie, Canada (SPAdes) (version 2) | ecosystem: Environmental > Aquatic > Freshwater > Lentic | place: Lake Erie, Canada...
TTGCCGGCGCGTTGAAACACCAGCGCTGCCTCAAAATGATCACCCTCGATCAGCGCTCGTGTTGGCCCAATCAACATCAGGTGATAGCTGCCGGGTTTGAATTCCAGCTGCCCATGCGCAGGTACGATCAGCCCATCGGTAATCTGGCGCATGCGCATCACCCCGCCATCGTTGCGCATTTCGTGAATTTCGATGCGCTTGGCAATCGGGCTTTCCACGCGCAGCAGGCGATCCGTCGCATTGCCCATGTTGACCACGGTAAGGAAACCGCCGGCTACCGGGGCAACCGCCGGTACCGCACGCGCCCAGGCATCGACCACCCGCACTTCGTTCTTATCCGCCGCCGCTACCCACAAGGGCAGCAGCAGCACCAGCAATCCCGTGACGATTGTTTTCATCATCTGTGTTCTCCGAATGCGCCGCAGCGATGCCGTGCCCCGCTGCGGCGCTTGATGTCAGTGTGCCTGCATTACAGCGCGAGGTTGAGTTTCAGCCACAGGTTGCGGCCCGGCTCATTGATCCGCACTGGCAGCGCCGGATAGCCAAAATCCGCACTGCCGGCCAGATTCAGATGTTCGCTGTAAGTGCGATTGAACAGATTATCGATGCCGGTCGTCAGTTGCATCCGCGCATTGAGACGATAGCCCGCGTTCAGCGCCAGCGTGGCAAAGCCTGCGCTGGGGCCAAGATCACGACCCGTCACATTGCCTTGATTCAAACTGACCCGTGACTGCGCCGCCACCGCGCGCAGCAACACCCCTGCACTCCACTGGCCGTTGTCCCATGCCGCGCTGAAACGGCCTTCCAGCGGTGTCATCTGCGGCAAGGGGATTTGCGCACCCATATTCGCGCCCCATGCCCACGCCACGTTGCCTGCCAGCGTCCAGTCCTTGCCCGGACGCAGCTCGCCACCCGCCTCGAAGCCGTGGATGCGCGCATCGATATTGGAGGCGATGCTGGTCATCCCCATCATGCCGCCACTCATGTAGCGGAACAGGATGTAGTCCTGGATGCGCCCGGCATACGCAGACACCCATGCATTGCTGCGTTTGCCATGCCACTGCGCACCAACATCCAGTTGCGTGGTTTTTTCCGGCTGCACACCGGCAAACGCGTTCGGCGCGCCCAGTGGCCCGTTGTTGGGTGAAAACAGTTCCCAGTAATCCGGCATGCGCTGCACATGCCCCACACCCGCGTACCAACCCAAACCGCTGCCGGCAATGTCGCGCTGATAGCGGACGAAACCGCTGGGTAATGTGTCACGACGGGCCTGCCCGAAGGTGGAATTGGGCATGCCCATCATCCCGGCAGTGCTGCGCTGATCGACCACGTCTGCCCGATCCATGCGCGCGCCCGCAATCACGTGCTGCCCCGCTGCCAAGGTCCAGTTGCCCTCGGCAAACACGCCAAGATTGCGCATCAGTGCGTCCTGCGCCCACGGTTTGGCGGCATACATCCCCCGCCCCATCGCGCTGCGCGAACGATGCTGACTGCGCTGTGCATCGACACCTGCCGTCAGCGCGAAACTATGCCATTCCCAATCCGCAGCAATGCGTCCACCGCTGGTGACCCGCTCCACATTCGCCGCCATCGGCATCGGCATTGTGCTCATCGGGTTGGGATCGCGCAGCGTGTAGTTATCCATCACATGATCGGCGTCGTTGCGATAGCTGCTGGCGGTGAGCTTGCGCAGCATGCCGCCGAACGTTTTTTCAAAGCGCAGGCCCAGGCTATCGCGGCGGAACTGCGCACCATCCATGCCGCGACCGGCGTAGCGCGCCTGGCCATTGCCAATCCCGGCGGAGACTTCCAGCAATGTGTCTGCACCCGGCGTCCAACCCAGCGCCGCATCGGTATTCCATTTCTTCCATGCAGACGGCACGCGTGCACCGTTGCCATCGGCATAGTCGCCCGCTTGCGAGCGATTGGCGCTCACCCGCGCATAGCCCGTGGGTGCACCGGCAGTGATATCGAACAGCTGATCATTGCGGCCAAAACTGCCGCCCAGCACGCTGGCTTGTGCACGCAGCCCGGGTTCGTCGAAGCGCGGGGTTTCACGCTGAAAGCGCACCGTGCCAGCCGACGCCCCCGGCCCCCACAACACCGTTTGCGGGCCTTTGATCACGGTCAGGCTGTCGTAGGTTTCCGGGGCGACATAGGACAACGGGTTGTCCATCCGCGCCGGGCAAGCGCCGGGCATGCCGCCGTCATTGGTCAGCAGGTTGAGGCGCGAACCGAACATGCCGCGCAACACCGGGTCGCCATTGCTGCCGCCATTGCGTACGGCGGAAAAGCCGGGGATGGTTTTGAGGTAGTCGGCACCATCACTGGCCGGCACCGGTTGGCGCGGCAGCTTGGGGTCGGTTTCGAAGGTCAGCGCTTGCGTGGGTGTGCCGATGACCACCACGCGATCGAGATTCTTGGCGGTCTCATCCACGCCATTGGCGCAGGCGAGGACGGGGAACAAGCAGATGGAAAGCGCACAGGCAAGCGCGCAGCGCGACGGCCGCGCCGTCGCGAAACATGAGGAAGACATGATGGCTCCAGATCACAAGAGGGCGAGGCGATGCGCCGCAGGAATACGTCGTGATTCAGAGCAGGATCGGCGGCCCTCGCGCACCCAGACCGCGCAGCAGCGGCACAGCACACAATGCGGGCTGCGTCCACGTGGGCAATAGCACGCGCCGCAGTGGCGGCAGCAGCATGACCAGCGCCAGCAACAGCGGCGTCAGCGATGCCAGCAATGGGCAATAGCCGCAATAGTCGTCCGGCATCGCGCCGGTCGGTGCGGGTGGTTTGCCCGCATCGCCCAGCAGACTGGCCGGCTGCATCGCCAACCCATCCACGGTACACATCGCCAGCACCGCGTCAGGAAGACGCGGCGCGGCACTTTCCAGCCAACGGCTGACGCTTGGCATCACCGACAACAACAAGATGGCCGCCAGTGCCAGGCGGGCCATCCAATGCTGAAAGCGGGTCGAACGCAAGATCATCGCAGTGACAAGACTACGCCCGGTTTCACAGCGCGTTGCTGACTTCGATCAAGCGTTCCACCGTGATCCCGAAATGCGGGAACAATTTTTCCGCCGGTGCGCTGGCACCAAAGCTGTCGATGCCGATGACTGCGCCATCCAAGCCAACGTACTTGCCCCAGAATCCCGTCACGCCGGCTTCGATGGCCACGCGCTTGCGGCAGGCCTTGGGCAGCACCGCTTCGCGATAGGCCGCGTCCTGACGCTCGAACACTTCCACGCACGGCATCGACACCACGCGCACGCCATCCCCCAATTGCGCCGCTGCTTGCATCGCCAGGCCCACTTCGCTACCGGTGGCGATCAGGATGATCTCCGGCGCACCCGCGCTGTCTTTCAGCACATACCCGCCGCGTGCGACATGCGCCAACTGCGCGGCATCGCGTGCCTGGTGTGGCAGGTTTTGGCGGCTGAAGATCAGGCAGCTGGGGCCGTGGGTGCGGTCGATGGCGCACTTCCATGCCACCGCCGATTCCACCGCATCGCACGGTCGCCAGACATCGTTGTTCGGGATGTAGCGCAAGGACGCCACGTGCTCCACCGGCTGGTGGGTGGGGCCGTCTTCGCCCAAGCCAATCGAGTCATGGGTATAGACGTGGATGGCGCGAATCCCCATCAATGCGCTCATCCGCACCGCGTTGCGGGCGTAGTCCGAGAACACCAGAAAGGTCGCGTCATACGGGATGAAGCCGCCGTGCAGCGCCAGTCCGTTGCTGATCGCGGTCATGCCGAATTCGCGTACACCCGAATGGATGTAGTTGGCATTGGCATCGCTGCAGGTCACCGACTTGCTGCCCTTCCACAGGGTCAAATTGGAATGCGCAAGGTCAGCCGAGCCGCCCACCAATTCCGGCAGCAGCGGCGCGAAGGCTTCAATCGCGTTTTGCGAAGCTTTGCGGCTGGCAATGCTGGGGCCGTCTTGCTGCAGCTTGGCGATGAAAGCGTCGGCCGCGGCATCAAACCCAGCCGGGAGCGCGCCGGACAGACGGCGCTCGAACTCGGCGGCGGCTTCCGGGTGCGCGGCCTTGTAGGCCGCAAAGCGTGCATTCCAGGCGGCTTCATTTCCGGCGCGGCCTGCACTACGCCACCCTGCATAGATGGCTTGCGGGATTTCAAATTCGCCGTACTTCCAACCCAAGGCGGCGCGGGTGGCGGCCACTTCATCCTTGCCCAGCGGCGCGCCGTGGCTGGATTCCTTGCCCGCTTTGGCGGGTGAACCAAAACCAATGGTGGTGCGGCAGCAAATCAGGGTGGGCTTGTCGGTGGATTTCAGCGCGGTCTCGATTGCGGTTTTGATTTCATGCGCATCGTGCCCGTCCACGCCGCGGATCACATTCCAGCCATAGGCTTCAAACCGCTTGGGCGTATCGTCGGTGAACCAACCATCGGTGACACCATCAATACTGATTTTGTTGTCATCCCAGAATGCGATCAGCTTGTGCAGCCCCCAGGTGCCGGCCAGCGACGCCGCTTCGTGGCTGATGCCTTCCATCAGGCAGCCATCGCCCAGGAACGCCCAGGTGCGGTGATCGACCAAGGTGTGGCCATCGCGATTGAAATGCTGGGCCAATAATTTTTCACCCAAGGCGAAGCCCACGGCATTGGCAATGCCCTGCCCCAACGGGCCAGTGGTGGTTTCCACCCCTGGGCAGACGTGGTTTTCCGGGTGCCCGGCGGTCTTGCTGCCCAATTGGCGGAACGCCTTCAGATCGTCGATGGAGACGTCATACCCGGTCAGGTGCAGCAGCGCGTATTGCAACATCGAGCCGTGGCCATTGGACAGCACAAAACGGTCGCGGTCGGCCCAATGCGGGTTGCCCGGGTTGCACTTCAGATAATCATTCCACAGCACTTCGGCGATGTCGGCCATACCCATCGGCATGCCCGGATGCCCGGAATTGGCCGCCTGCACGGCGTCGATAGCAAGGAAACGGATGGCGTTGGCAAGTTCGCGGCGGCTGGGCGCAGTCATGGCATCAGGGCAAAGCGGAGGGAGCGCCTATTGTCCCATGTCTGGGTGGCTAACCACCCGCCTTACCGCACAATCTCGTCCAGCTTCTCCATCGCCGCATCGTCCAGATCCTTTTCGCCGCTGCGATGCGCAACCACCACGGCGGTAGCCAGGTCACCGGTGACGTTGAGGGAGGTACGGCACATGTCGAGGAAGGTGTTGACGCCGATGATGATGCCGATGCCGGCAGGATCAATTCCGATGATGCCGCAGATCATCGCGATCACCGGCAGCGAACCCGACGGAATACCGGCGGTGCCGATACCCCCGAGAATGCACAGCACCAGCACCATCAACTGCTGGGTCAGTGGCAGGTGCAGGCCATAGACCTGGGCCAGGAACAGCACGGTGATGCCTTCGAACAAGGCGGTGCCATGGTGGTTGGCAGATGCGCCCACGGTCAGCACGAAGCGGCTGACTTTGCGCGGCAGCTTGAGGTTGTCTTCGGCCACCCGCAGGGTCACCGGCAAGGTGGCGGTGGACGATGCGGTAGCAAACGCGGTCAAGGTGGCTTCCTGGGTTTCACGGAAAAACACCCGTGGCGACATCCCGCCCATCAGTTTGACCCACAACGGAATCACCACAAAGCCGTGGATGGCCAGCGCCAGCAGCACGGTCACCACAAACCAGATCAGGCTGCGAATGACATCAAAGCCCAACTGGAAGGTCAGGTTGAACATGAAGCAAGCCACCGCATACGGGGCCAGGCGAATGAACAGCCCAATCAAGTGCATGCAGATTTCGAACAGGCCGTGCAGTGCGCCCTTGAAGGCATGCGTGCCGGGCGTGGGCTTCATCACCAAGCCGATACCAATCATCAGCGCAAAAAAGACGATGCCGAGCTTCTGTTTGTCGTCGGCCATCGCGCCCACGATGTTGTGCGGCACGATGTTGACCAGCAAATCCATCAAGCGCAGCTCGTTGCCCTTGCTGACAATTTCGCCGGCCTTAAGCACATTGCCGCTCATGGTTTTTTGCACCAAGGCCGGATCCATGTGCAGGCCCGGTTGCAGCAGGTTGACGCAGAGCAGGCCAATCCCCACCGCTGCGGCCGTCACCACAGCGGTGTAGATCAACGTCTTCCAACCCAAACGGCCCAATGCGGCGATATCGCCCAATTCGGCCACACCCAGCACCAGCGCCGAAAAAATCAGCGGCACCACCAGCATGAACAACAAATTGAGAAAGATTTGCCCGAACGGTTTGGTGACGTAGTCAATCAGCCCGTGGATCCACTGCGCATCCAACGCCAGCGCGTGCCCCGCCAGACCCAACGCGGTGCCCAGCACGAAACCAATCAGCACTTTGTAATGCAGCGGCATGCCCTTGGCAGGCGTGGAAGGCGCGGTGACTGTGGTGTGCATGCGGGACTCGAATGACAAAATCAATGCCGCAGCTTAACAAAGGTTTGGCGCTATTCCGGATAGAGCGGCGGCAGGAGGGATTTGGCTTGCTGGCTCGTCCTGCGCCAGTGTGCACCCGCAGAAAAAGCCTTCCGCAGCGCTTGCAACGCCGCCCCCGCATCCCCGCCGCCCCAACGCGCCTGCTGCAGCTGCCGCACTGCGCTGACTTGCACAGGGTCTGCCAACTTCGTACAAACACCCTCAAGAGCATCGGTGGCCAACCCTGCCTGCTGCACCAACGCTTGCCCGATGTCCTGCAACACGCCATCGCGCAATGCCTGTTGCAGCGAAGCCACTGGCCGAGATGCCACCGGGACATCGGCGTGTGCGGCAGACCTTGCGCGGTGTCTGCGATAACCGGCCATCCCCCCCCATCCTGTGCTGACAATCAATATCAACAGCAGCAAAAGCCAAGCGTTGCGCGGCGAGATCCACGCATCCTGCATCCGGGCGGCAGGCGCAGACTGTTGCGGGAGCGTGGACTGCACGGCTTCCACCGGCGCTACGGATTGCGGACGCGTTGCCGAAGCCACTCCAGCGGCCACTTGCAACGACAACGGCGGCAGTTCGGCGATCCGCGCAGTGTGTTGCTCGGCATCCCACCAAGCCACTTTCGGCCCTGCCAACACCACTGCACCGGCTTGATTGGGGACCAGTGAAAACTTGCGGCGCAACGTCGTGCGCGGCCTGCCGTTGAAAAACTGATCCTCCACCTGCGGTGGATCAGCAAATACCGAAACCGCCGCCGTTGCCGGAATCTCGATGGTGGGCATTTGCGCAGCGGTAGCACCATCGGCGACAGCTTCAATCTGCACCGTGGTTGCCTGGCCCACTCGTGCGCTGGCCGGCTGATTGAGATAACGCAACGTCAGTGCGTGCAATGGCAGCCATGGCTGCGCGGCATTGACCGGAATGGGTTGTACCTGCAAGGTTTGCCCGGAAGACGCAGCCGATAACGGATGACGTGCCTCATCAAACAGTTGATCGACGAAGCCGCCACCCGCCAAACCATTGAAACGCGCGCCCGACAAGCGCAACGGGCCGCTACGTTCGGGGATCAATAAGTAGTGGCGCTCCACCACGTGATAGCGGCGCCCGCCAATGTCACGCGCATAGGTAGCGTCCTCCCCCACTTGCTGCAGGCCGGCCGTGTCTGGGGTATCCAAATCCAATTGCCCAGACAGCAACGGCACCGCGTAATTCAAGCGCACGGTCACCCCTACCGCCTGCTGCACATAAGGCTGGCTGGCATCCACCTGGGTTTCCACAAATACATCACTATGCGCGCTGGCCTGTTGCACCGAGGGCGGCTGCACCAGCAATCGCAACGGTGCAGTCACCGCGTTGCCCACACGCAGTGCAGGCAGCGTCAATACCCCCGGGCCGCGCGGACGTAACCCAATCGAAAACACGGTCGTTGCACTGGCGCGACCGTTCACCAAGGCATAGCTGCGACGCACGCTTTGCCCGCCAATCTCGAACTGGCGTTGCAGTGGTGCATAGTCGATCTGCTGCACCCCTTGGTCGGTCTCGATGGTCAGTACAACGGTTTCACCAAAGGAAATGGTGGTGCGGTCCAGTACCGCCCGCGTCTGCGCGAAGGCCGACGTCGCCCACAGCAACATCAGCAGCAACATACCCAGGCACGCACGCTTCATGGCCCGTCACCACGCCGACGCCGGGCTTCCAATTGGAAGCGTGCGCGCAGCAGTGCACCGGGGTCGTCCGGCACGCGCTGCAACGTCGCTTGGTCTGCCAGCCGCTGCTCACGCTGTGCAGAGGTTTCTGGTGGCTGGCCGACCCGCAGCTTGCGGGGCAGCTTGGCAGCGGCATCCCGCTGCGGGTTCTGCGTATCGCGCAACGCTTGCTGCATGCGCTGTTGCTGCGCGGTATTGGCTTGCTGCTGCGCTTGTGCATCCTGCGGTTGTGGTGATCGCTGTGTATTGGATTGATGCCTCGATGGAGCATTCTGCTGCGAAGCGTTTTGCTGCGAAGCATTCTGCCGGGACCCATCCTGCTCAGGTGACTGCGGTTGGCCCTGCGCTACATTTTGATTCTGCGCTTGCTGCTGTTGCGTATTACCTTGTTGGCTGTCTTGTGGCTTGTTTTGCGAATTGGCTTGCTGCGCACCTTGCGAGCGCGGCGACTGCTTGCCGTCCTGTGATCGACTTTTCTGTTGTTGCTGCTCACGTTTGGCCTGCTCCACAACGCGCTTGTTGAACTGCGCATCGGCCATGTATGGTTGTTGTTGCAACGCGCGGTTGTAAGCGGCAATGGCGTCGTCATACCGCCCGGCGCGGGCCAGTGCATTGCCCAGGTTGTATTGCGCATCGGCGCTGGGTAACGTCGATAGCGTGGCAATCGCTTGTGCGTAGTCGTTTTTGTCATAAGCGGCGATACCTTGCAGCATCCGCGCATGGGCCATCTGATCGGCGCGCTGCCACAGTGATCCTTTTCCCAGCACGTCGGTTTGCGCGTATGCGGGCGTGGATAGCAGCGGCAAATACACGCCGCACGCCAGTAGCAGCACGAGAATGCCACCACGACGAAACAAAGGCAGACACAACAGCAACACGATCGGCAACAACCAGTAACCATCATCCCGCCAACTGGCAACCGTGCTGCCCTGTGCCGTTGCCAGCGCCTTGCCGGTCGCTGTTAATACGCCCAAGCTGCGCAGATCGGCATCATCCGTAGTCAATCGCACATACTCGCCGCCACCTCGGCTGGCCAAGGCGCGCAAGGAGTCGGCATCCAGACGCGCACGCTGCAAACCGTTGCCTGATTGGAACACGCCGCCTTGCGCACTGCCCAAGCCCAATACGGACACCCGATAGCCGGCTGTTCGCGCCAGCGACGCAGCGTTGAGGTCGTCGGGTCTGGCGTGATCGGTGAGCAATAAAATATCGCCGCGACTGAAGCCGGCTTGCTGCAGGAGTTGCTGCGACCAGCGGATGGCTCGATCCGGCCGCTGCCCATCCTCCGGCATCACATCCGGTGATAGCGCATCCAGAAACAGGGCAAGGTTCGCGGCATCTGATGTCAGCGGTGCAACGGTGTAGGCATCCTCGGCAAACACGACCAAGGCCACCTGGCCGCCCGCGCGCGCGCGCAACAAATTCGCGATTTTGGTGCGTGCCTGCGCCAGCCGATTCGGCGGCAAATCTGTCGCCATGCTGGCGCTGGAAAGATCCAGCGCAATCACCAAAGGCATGCGTGCCTGCCACAACGGCCGCACGTCCTTGCGCAGGCTGGGCCCCGCCAGTGCCAGCATCGCCAGCACCAGCGCACATACCCCCCAGCGGCCATGCCACGCATTTTTCGATGACGGGTGATCTGCTTCCAACAGGTGCGGCAACAAATGCGCATCCACAGCATCGCGCCACACATTGTTTTGCCGCATGCGTGATCGTTGCCACCATAGCAAGGCCGGTACGCACAACAGCACCAGCAACCACCACGGCCGCAGGAAATGTAGCTGCGCCAGTGTGCTGAGCCATCCACTCATGCTGTCCGCCTTGGCCACAACACTGCCAGCAAACCAAGCACCAGAGCCGCACTCAACGGAGCCGGATAGCGTTCGATCAAGGGCCGCACAGCTTGGCCTTGCCGCTGCACCGGCTCGAGCTTGTCGATTTCCTGGTAGATACCGACCAACTGTCCGGTATCGCGGGCACGAAAGAACTTGCCACCAGTCACCTTGGCGATACGTGCCAAGCCTGCTTCATCTACGTCATCACCGCCCCCAAGCGGCAACTGAAACCCCAGTAGCGACACCGCAGCACCATCACCGCCAAAGGCAATGGCATGGATCCGTACACCTGCCTGTTTTGCGATCTGCGCCGCTTTTTGCGGATCCAATGTCCCGGCAGTATTGACGCCGTCGGTAAGTAAAATCAGCACTTTTTCTGGATTCGGTTGTTGTTGCAAACGCTTGGTGGCAAGCGCAATGGCATCGCCCATTGCAGTGGATCTTCCCGCCAAGCCCACCACCATTGTCTGTAGTTGCTGACGCACACTGGCGCGATCTTGCGTCAGCGGGGTGAGTGCAAACGCACGATCTCCGAACACGATCAGGCCGATGCGGTCACCGTCGCGTCGATCCAGAAAATCCGACACCACGGCCTTGATCGCCGTCAGCCGATCCACGGCACGCCCGCCCAGCGCCATGTCCTCCTCGCCCATGCTGCCCGACAGATCGACCGCCAACATCATCTCGCGCCCGGCCTGTGGCGGTGCCACCGCTGGGCCCAATTGCTGTGGCCTTGCGACGGCCACACACACAAGGCACCACGCCAGCCAAGCCAGCCATGGAAACTTGTGCGGGCTGACTAGACCGCGGTTGCCCGCAGCCACCTGCTGCAACCTGTTTGCCCACGGCACCTGCAATGCCGGCTGCTGATCCCCGATGATCGGCGGCAACAAGCGCACCAGCCATGGCAACAGGCACAACAGCAAACACCACGGCCATGCAAATCCGTCGAAGGCAAGCCAGGCTGGTAACAGACTCATATGCCACGCATCCACAGCACATAGCGCTGCCGCGCATGTTGGCGCAAGGCATCCACGGCGTGCACCTCAACTTGCGGCCGAAATGCACCCTCCAATAACGTGGCGCCGATGTCTGAAGTACCTTGATTTGATGTAAATACCGGGTGCGGCAAGCCAGCATCGAGAAATTGCAGCCAAGCAAGCCCCGCCAATCGATCCGCCAACGGATCAACACTGCGCGCTGCGCGCCGCAGTAATTCCGACATCGCGGCCACCTGTGCCGCCGGTGTGATCGCCTGCGCTAATGCATGATCGAAATAATGCATTAGCGCGTTAGTGCGTTTCCGCTTTCCATGCAGCCAGCAGACGACTCCACCCGCCAGTAACACCACCACCAGCAGCACCAGCCACCAACCCGGTGCCGGTGGCCACCACGCGGGTGAAAGCCCAGGATGCATCGCCTTGAGTGGCAGTGCTGGCAGCGCGGGAACCGAGGCCGACGTCATCGCCGCTGCCCCGCAGGTGCGCGCTGCAGCAGCGACAACCAGACATCACTCGCATCCTCGCTGGACACTCGCATCACACGGGCACCCTGCGCTTGCAACTTGGCGACTGTCTGCTCAACGGGGTCTGCAAATACATGTTTCCAACGCTGCCGAACAGCGGTACTGTCCAAATCCAGCGCAATACGCGCAGCATTGCGAGTGCGAAACGGCAATCGTGCAACCGGTGGCCGGCATTCCAACGGATCGGTCAACACCACCACCAGCAATTCATGATGTTGCGCCAAGGCAGGCCATAGTGCGTCGGGAACGGATGGCAGGCTGGCAGGATCGGCCAACACCAGCAATCGCGAGCCAGGCCGCAGCAAGCGCTGCGCCTGCTTCAGTGCCGGCACCAAGCCGAGATCATCCGTTGGCGGATGGGCATACCAGCGCACCAATGCATCCAACACCCGCAGCGCTCCACGTGAACCAGAGGCTGGTGCAACGGGAGCCTCTTTTGAAGTGCCGCGCAAAGCAGCAATACGATCACCGTCTGCAGCCGCCAACCATGCTGCCAGCGCACCCGCACGGGCGGCCTGCACCGATTTGAAGCGCACGCGTGTACCGAAATACAGCGCCGGCGCGGTATCGGCCACCAGTAAAGTCAGCCGTTCTCGCTCGGCTTGATACAGCTTGGTATGCGGCTTTCCACTACGTGCGGTCAGCCGCCAATCGATATGCCGGGCGTCGTCACCCATCGCATATTCCCGCGACTCGGCGTACTCCATCCCGCGCCCACGAAGATTTGATTGCGCGTGGCCCTGCACACCTGAACTTCCGCGCCGCGCCACCCGCCGCCCCGCAACCTGCGTGCGCAGGGCGATGAGCTCGGCGAGTGTCGGAATGATGCCTTCATGCATAACGATGCCAACTCACGGCAACGGCACCAGCCGCACTAGCTCGTTCACCAAGCGCTCGCCATCCCAACCCTCGGCGGTTGCCTCGAAACTAGGCAGCACACGATGGCGCAAGACATCGACCGCAACCGCACGCACATCCTCGGGTGTCACAAAATCACGCCCGGCCAGCCATGCACGGGCACGCGCACAGCGCTCGAGTGCAATCGACCCACGTGGACTGGCACCCCACGCAATACGTCTTGCCAAGCCAGCGTCATACCGCGCAGGATCACGCGAAGCCAACACCAGCTCGATCAGGTAACGCTCCAATGTCGGCGCCATGTGCAGATCAAGCACCGCCCGACGTGCGGCAAACACATCTCCCTGTGAAATACGAACCGTAGTACGCGGTTGTGGCTGCATCGCTTCGCGTGCGCGCTCGCGTGCCAAGCGCAGGATTTCGGTTTCCGCTTCCACCTGCGGGTAGCCGATACGCACGTGCATCAGGAAGCGATCCAACTGCGCTTCGGGTAATGGAAACGTACCCTCTTGCTCAATTGGATTTTGCGTTGCCATCACCATGAACAACGCCGGCAACGGATAAGTTTGCCTACCCACTGTGACCTGGCGCTCGCCCATCGCCTCCAGCAAGGCAGACTGTACCTTGGCTGGTGCGCGGTTGATCTCATCCGCGAGCAGAATTGAATGAAAAATCGGGCCTGACTGGAACTCGAATTGCCCCTGCTGCGGTCGCCACACTTCGGTTCCGGTCAGGTCAGCAGGTAGCAAATCGGGGGTAAATTGCACGCGCGCAAAGTCAGCATCCAAGCGTGCCGCCAAGGCCCGCACTGCACTGGTCTTAGCCAAGCCGGGTGCGCCCTCCACCAATAGATGGCCGTCGGCCAGCAAGGCAATCATCAAGCGCTCGATCAGCATGGCCTGCCCGACGATTTCTCCGGCCAGTTCCTCGCCAAGCCGACGAAAGGTGTGGTGCAAATGACTGCTAACGGTTGCCTGACTCTCCATCGTCACTCCTGATTGCTCTGCAGCGGGTTCGACCACGACACGCCAAAATGGTTCGCTCACCGGTTTGCGGTGGCCCGAAACGACAACGGGAGCCTTGCGGCTCCCGTTGCACAACTGGGGCGATTGCCCGCAATCAACGCTGACTGACGCGCATCACCTTCGGGGTCACGAACACCAGCAATTCAGCCTTGCTCTTGCTGCGATTCTTGTTACGGAACAGATTCCCGAGCACCGGGATATCGCCCAAGAAAGGCACCTTGGACAGCTCGGTGGTGTCACTGAACTCATACACCCCGCCGATCACCACGGTTTGGCCATCTTCCACCAGCACCGCCGTATTCACTTCGCGCTTGGCAATCTGAGGCACTGAACCGAAGCTGCCCAAGCTGACCATGCCATCCAGCTCATCTTTCTTCACTCCCATATTCAGGAACACGCGACCATCATTGGTGATGGTGGGCGTGACCTTCAATTCCAGCAGTGCTTCCTTGAATTGTACCGTTGGCACATTGCCACCCTGACCACCAGATACAGTCAGGTAGCCGATTTCCTTGCCTTGGCGGATCACCGCTTCCTTCTGGTTGCTGGTCACGATACGCGGGTTGGAAATGACTTCACCACGGCCTTGAGTCTGAATTGCGGACAGCTCGACGTCCAATAAATACCCGGCATTGAGAATAGACAAGGCCAATGAGCCCGGACTTGTCCCACTAAGCACAGCCGGCAAATTGGTCATCAAGCCACGGGTAATAGTGTTGGTCAGGAACTTGGCAGTCTCCAGCGTAGGCTGTGTCGGTGGGGTTGGTGCTGCCGTAGTGGGATCACCCTTTGCTTGCCATGCTGCCAAATTATTCTGGTACGCCTTTGTATCCGACTGATACTGGTTCAATATCTTGCTATTTGCAGCATTGACACGTGCAATTTCATTGCGATTTGCCAGATCGGTACTGACAATTGATTGATTATTCGTGGTGTTTGTTTCCAAATTCCCACTGAAATAGGCATTATCACGATTGCCACTGATACCAAATCGCGCACCCAGCTCGCGCGCCACATTTTCGTTGGCGATCACGATGCGGGCTTCAATCACTACCTGATCAACCGGCTTGTCGAGTTCCTGCACCAACTTCTTGATGGCATCTACTTTCTTTGCGATATCCACGACCAGCAACGTATTGGTCCGCTTGTCGTAACTCAAGCTGCCACGGCTGGACAAGAAACCACGATCTTGTGAATTTTGCCCACCTTGACTACCGCCGCCGCCGCCACCGCCACCGCCTTGGTTGCCCTTGCTCTCTTCGGTCAGCAATTTGGCGATATCTTCCGCACTGGCATAATTCACCGGGATGTATTCGGTCACTTTTTCCGAACGCTCTTCCAGGTTGATGCGCGCATCTTCCTTGGCCTGTTCGAAATCGGCGATTTCCTTCTGCGGGGCCACCCACACCACGTTGCCGTTACGACGCTTGTCCAGCGACTTGGCTTGCAGCACCAGATCCAAGGCCTGATCCCAAGGCACATTCATCAGGCGCAAGGTGACATTACCCTGCACATTATCGGCGGCCACAATGTTGAGCCCGGACTCTTCGGCAATCAGCTGCAAGACCGTGCGGACGGGGACGTCCTGGAAGTTGAAGGTGACAGACTTGCCGCTATAGCGGGTACCGGCATCGCTACTGGCCGCGTTGCTCTTGACCGCGCCCATTGCGGGCGCTTTGCCTGAGGTCTTGGCCACACTGGCTGCGGCAGCACGCGGCACGATTTCAACGATGTACTCGTTGCCACTCTGATAGGCCATGGACTCGAAATTGCCCTGTGTACCCAACACCAGCTGCGTGCCGCTGCTGGTTGCTCGTGCCTCGATGCGCTGCACCGGGGTGGCGAAGTCCGTCACATTCATCGGCCGCTGCAATGCCGCTGGCAGCTGTGCATTGCCGACATCGACAATGACGTTTGAGCCCATGTTGCGCAGATCAGGCGCAGCACCGTTACCCGAGAATTTCAGGATCAGCTTGCCTGATCCACCATCTCCGCGCTTGAAGTCAATCGCGGAAACAGTCACTGCATCGGGGGTACGCTTGGCCGGGTCGGCCAGTGCACCGGTTGCAGACTGCCCGATACCAACGGCGGTGATGGATAAAGCAGGCGTTGCGCTTGCGCCGCTGGCAGACAGCCCCACCATGACGGCGGCGGTGAGCAGGCCCAGAGGCAAGGAGCGCCGGATCGGCTGCGTTTGCGTGGCGTTGTTGAAGGTCATCGGTTTATTCCCCAATCAATTGTCTTCGAGCGCCATCTTGGCGGGGCGTTCAAGCCAGCCGCCCGCGCCATCCGGAACCAGTTCGACCAGTTCAATCCGGTCTTCGTACACGGCGGTCACGCGACCGTCGCTTTGCCCCATGTAGGTGCCTGGCTGCACGCGATAGGTCACCTTGTCAGGTGCCATCACCAGTGCCACCAGCGCCTTCCCGGTACCCAACGTACCGACCATTTTCATGCCGTCCAGAGAAAACATTTCCAAGGTCTGCTTGCGCCGACCAGGATCCGGACGCGGCCCATTGCCACCTTCGCCAGTGAAGCTCTGATCGAACGGATCGCGCAGGTTCTGGGCGGTGTATTCAAAGGTTTCAAACTGTTGCATCACCGGCAACGGCTCCAGCGGCGGGGCCGGCTTGGCCTTCACCTCGGCAACCCACTTCTCCAGCTCCCCACGCCCGCCGCCACAAGCGGTGAGTGCGGCGCAGAGCAGCAGGAGCAGCAGCCAAGGCAGGCGATTGAACAATGACATGCGCATGCTCACTTGCCCCCCTTCTTGTCAACAGCCGGCGCAGCCTTGGCCGTTGCCTCGGATTCTGCCGATTCTTCTTCATCCAGATAGCGGTAGGTCTTCACGGTGCCTGCCAACTCCAGCGCACTGTTGGGACCAATGCGGGCATTTGGATTGTTCTTGGCATTCTTGGGCTGCAGCGAGATGTCGTGCATGGTCATGATGACCACCCGTGGCAATGAGGCCACGCCACTGACAAATGCCCCGAACTGGTGGTAGGTCCCCACCATGCGCAACATGATTGGCTTTTCAGCATAGAACTCTTGCTTGGTTTCCGGACCCGGCTGGAACAAGTCATTTTGGATGCCGGTGGCCAGTGCCGTCTGCGAGATATCCACAATCAAGTCAGGCATTTCAGTCTTGCTGGGCAGCTGGCGCAGCATTTGCTGCAGCTGCTGTTCCATCTGCACCAATTGCTGCTTGAGTGGTTCCAGGTTGGCGGCCTTGCCCTGCTTGGTCTCGAACTCTGTTTTCAGATCGGACTCTTGCGCTTCCAGCGACTTCAATTCGTCTTGCTTGCCTTTCACCATCAAAAACCAGGCCAGCACTACGATGAACAACGCCACCAGCCCGCAAAAGCCCAGCTGCGCTTCGCGTGGCCAGCCACCGATGTTGTTGAGCTGCAACTCGTTGAGTTTGATTTTTTTCTTTTCGTTCACGACTTGCTCCCTCCTGCGGCAGGTGCAGAGGCAGGTGAGGCTGGCTGCACTGCGGCTGGAGCGGCCGTTGCCGGGGCTGCCGGAGCTGCCGGAGCTGCAGCCGGAGCAGCTGCCGCATCCGCGGGTGCAGTGGCGTCCGTGCCCTTGGTCTTGCTGGGATCGGACAACTTGACTTTCAGGGTGAACTCGTACGGCAGACCCGGGTTACCCTCCTTCGCCTCAATGATATTGAGGTCGGGCTTGGTCATCCAGCCGGAGCTTTCCAGTTGCCGCATATAGGTCGACACCCGCGCATTGGACTGCGAACGTCCACTCAAGGTGAGGATGTCGCCCTCTTGCTTGATCGCGGTCAGTGCCACACCATCGGGAATGGTGCGCACCAGCGAGTCAAACAGATGCACCATTTGTGAACGATTGGCTTGCAGCTGCTCAATGACTTCCTTACGCGCCAGCAACTTGGCCTTTTTCTGGTCAAGCGCTTCGATTTCCTTGATCTCACCGTCAACCTTGGTGATTTCACCGCGCAGGAAATCGTTGCGTGCAGCCTGATTGGAAACGCGCCCGGTATAGAAGCTGTAGATCAGGATGGAGAGCAGGATACCGGCCAACACGGCCAGCCCCAGCATCCCGACGAATTCCTTCTGCCGTGCTTTGCGGCGTTCTTCACGCCACGGGAGGAGATTGATCCGTGCCATCAGTCGAAGCTCCTGAGTGCGAGCCCGCAGGCAATCATGAGAGCGGGCGCGTCCTGAGCCAATGCATGCGCTTGCACGCGCGGCCCGAGGGTCATTTGCGCCAGCGGATTAGCCATCACGCTCGGAATCCCGAGCTGCTCTTCCACCATTGCCGCAATCCCCGGAATCGACGCGCAGCCACCGGCCAGCACGATCTGATCGACCCGATTGAATTCACTACCGGCATAGAAGAACTGCAGGAGGCGGCTGACTTGCTGCACCATCGCTTCTTTGAATGGCTCCAGCACTTCGATTTCATAGCTTTCCGGCAAACCGCCCTGGCGCTTGGCCAAGCCGGCTTCTTCGTAGCTCAGGCTGTAGCGACGCATGACTTCGTCGGTCAACTGCTTGCCACCAAACACGTTTTCGCGGGTGTAGATGCTGCGGCCACCGCGCAAGACATTCAGCGTGGTCATGGTTGCACCGACATCCACCAAGGCTACCAAGCCATCCCGCGGAACGTTGAGGGTGGACGCCATCAGCGCAAACGCGTTTTCGATGGCGAAGGCCTCGACATCAATCACCTTGGCAGTCAAGCCACCCAGTTCGAGTGCCGAGGCGCGCACCTCGACGTTCTCCGAGCGCGAGGCCGCCAACAGCACCTGCACCGACTCGGAATTGCCCGGTACTGCACCGATTACCTCGAAGTCCAGATTCACTTCCTCGACGGGATACGGAATGTAGTTGACCGCCTCGAGCTCAATCTGAGACTCCATTTCGTCTTCGTCGAGTGCCGCCGGCATGGTAATCACCTTGGTGATTACCGACGAGCCAGACACCGCCGCAGCCGCATGCTTGACCCGCGAGCCAGAGCGCGCCACTGCACGGCGAATCGCTTCGCCCACAGCCTCGACCTCGACCAGATTTTTCTCCAGTACCGCATTTGGCGGCAACGGCTCGACCGCGTAGTGCTCCACGCGATAACGATCGCCCGTCCGCGCAAGCTGCAACAGCTTGACTGCGGTCGAACTGATGTCCACGCCGATCAACGGCGGTTGTGTTTTTGTCCCCAAGCCCACGGCTTCTCCCCTTCCCACAGTCGCTTGCGCGCACTAGGTGCTGTAGTACATGAATAACGGACTTTTTACCGCAAGGCAAGCCAAACATAAAGCCCACCCGCCGAAAACCCCATTTTCCGTCCCGCTCGGCTCGATCAACGCAAGCGCAGATCTGAACCGGCCACCCCCGTGGGCCGGTGATTGCCGGCGCATCATCATATACTCCGCGATCTTGTTTACTGCAATCGGAATTTGCGCCAATGCCCCGTTTTTCTCGCCTGCTGCGCTGGTTTTTGCTGGGTTCCGTCGCAATTTGCCTGATCGGAGCGCTGGTTGTCGGGGCCATGGTGTATGCCATCAACTCACGCCTGCCGGATGTCCAGAGCCTGCGCCATATCGAGCTGCAGGAGCCGATGTACGTGTATGCACGCGACGGCCGGCTGATTGGTTTGTTCGGCGAAATGCGCCGCTATCCGATCGACATCCGCAAGGTGCCGGCGCGGGTCAAACAGGCGTTTATTGCTGCCGAAGATGCCAATTTTTACGAACACCACGGGGTTGACTTCACCGGCGTGGCGCGCGCGATCTGGCTGCTGGCCAAGACCGGCGGGCAAGAACGGGTGGCCGGCGGCTCCACCATCACCCAACAAGTTGCCAAGCAATTTTTTCTGAGTTCCGAATACAGTTTCCGTCGCAAGTTCGCTGAGATGCTGCTGGCGATGAAGATGGAGCGAGAGCTGAGCAAGGACGAGATTTTTGAGTTGTACCTGAACAAAAGCTTCTTCGGCAATCGCGCGTATGGGGTGGCCGCTGCCGCCGAGTACTACTACGGCAAAACCCTGGATCAGCTGAACCTGGATGAAGCCGCCACGCTTGCCGGCATCCCCAAGTTCCCGTCCAGTGGCAACCCGATCAGCAACCCCGATCGCGCCCGAATCCGGCGTGACAATTACATCCTGCCGCGCATGGCAGAGCTCGGCTTTGCCAGCCGTGTCGAAGTCGATGCCGCACGCCAGGTACCCATGCACGCTGCGCCGCATGAGCGTCAGATCGAGGTATACGCCCCGTACGTGGCCGAAATGGTGCGCCAGCAAATGGTGGAACGCTATGGCGGCGACGTCCTCAACAAGGGCTACCACGTCACCACCACCATCGACCCCACCCTGCAAGCGGCCGCCGATCGCGCAGTGGTGGATGGTCTGCGGGTGTATGACCGTCGCCACGGCTGGCGCAAGCCAAACAAAACCGTGCAAATTCCAGCGGGCGCTGATGCCAAGGCGATTGGGCACCTGTTGCACGACATTCCCGTACAAGGCGGCCTGCTGCCCGCGGTGGTGACTGCCAACGAATCGGGCCAATTGCAGCTGGTGCTTGCCGATGGCCAAACCTTGACGCTCGCCGGAAGCGCCCTGTCCTGGACCGGCAAACCCGCCGCTGCGTTGGCCCAACGTGGCGATGTGGTGCGCGTGCGCCGCCTGCCAGTGCCTGCCGACAAGCCCAATACTCCACCGCAATGGGAGTTGGATCAATTGCCGCTGGCCCAAGTGGCCCTGGTATCACTGGATGCCGACAACGGCGCGCTGCGGGCGCTGGTGGGTGGATATAGCTTTGCCGGCAACAAGTTCAATCGCGCAGTGCAGGCGCGTCGCCAGCCGGGCTCCAGTTTCAAGCCATTCCTGTATGCGGCGGCGATGGAACGCGGCTTCAACCCCGCCTCGATCGTGCTGGACGCGCCGGTGGTATTCAAGGATCGCAAAGGCCATGAATGGCGGCCACAAAACGATGGCGGCAACTTCGCCGGCCCGATGCGCTTGCGCGAGGCGCTGGTGCAGTCCCGCAACCTGGTTTCGGTGCGCCTGCTGGACACCATCGGCGTGGATTATGCACGGCGCTATATCAGCCATTTCGGGTTCGATGAAGCCAGCCTGCCGCCCAATCTGTCGATGTCATTGGGGACCGCCTCGTTGACCCCGATCTCGGTGGCGCGTGGCTACACCGTATTTGCTAACGGCGGCTTCCTGACCACACCTTGGTTCATTGACAGTGTGCGCGATCGCGACGGCAAGGAACTGTTCAAGGAAAGACCCGCCATCGCCTGTCCCAGCTGCACAGTCGCCGCCACACCCGGGCAAGCTGCTGCACCTGCACCATCAGGCAAAGTGGATGGCTTTGACCTGGGCCCCGCCGGTACTGCTGCGGCCAGCGCGGCGCCGGCGCAGGCGAGCACCGGCAAAGCAGCCACGGCCAGCATGCCTGCAAATACCCTAACGTCCAGCACCCCGGCTGATTCCAGCTCGAAAGTTGCGCCACGTGCGATTGATTCACGGGTAGCGTGGCAGTTGGCCTCGATGATGCGGGATGTAGTCAAGCGCGGCACCGCCACCGCCGCACGGGTACTGAACCGTGATGACGTAGGCGGCAAGACTGGTTCCACCAATGACCACCGCGACGCGTGGTTTTCCGGTTTTGGCGGCCCGTACGTCACCACCGTGTGGGTGGGCCGGGATGACTTCCAGTCACTGGGCTATCGTGAATACGGCGGCAAAGCAGCCCTGCCGATCTGGATCAGCTACATGGCAGTGGCCCTGAAAGACCAACCGCTGCGCCTACCCGATCCACCGGAAGGCATGGTCAAGGTCAGCGTCAGCGCCAGCGGCCGGCTGTTGCCGGGGGTGGAAGGCGGCATCACCGAGTGGGTGAAGGTCGAAGATTTGCAGCGGATGGAAGAAGACACCTTGGCCATACCCGACACCGATACTCAGCCCTCCGAGGAATCTTTCGACATTTTCTGATACTCGAAGATGACGACCGCGCCCGGGCTCGGGTACAGTCGGGGCGGGCCGTTGCGCGGGGATCAACGATGTCGACCAACCATCCACACGCCAAACCGCACGCGCATATCCACGCCCAGACCCGTGTGCGTGAGCGCCGACACCAGCTGGCCACCGAAGCGGCCCGGCTGATGGCGGAAGGTGGCATCCGTGATTTCCACTTGGCCAAGCGCAAGGCGGCGCAACGGCTGGGCATCCTGGATGATGCATCCCTGCCGCGCAATCGCGAAATCGAGGACGCCCTGCGCGAGCATCAACGCCTGTTCCTGGGGGATCACCGGCAGACCGAATTGCAACGCCGGCGCGAAGCGGCCTTGCCGGCGCTGGAATTTTTCCGGCACTTCCAGCCACGGCTGGTGGGGCCAGTGCTGGACGGCACCGCCGATGCCCACTCCCCGGTGAGTTTGCACCTGCACAGCGACGATGCCGATGCCGTGCCCCGCTGGCTGGAAGAGCACCGCATTCCCGCAAGTGCCCGCAGCCATCGATTACGGCTGGATCACGAGCGCAACATCGATGCGCCGGCGTGGTTATTCAGTGCCGAAGGCCTGGAATTTGACGTGACGGTGTTGCCACAGGACAGCTTGCGGCAAGCGCCGCTTTCAGGGGTTGATGGCAAACCGATGCGACGCCTCTCACTTAACCAACTCCGCCTGCTATTGGCAGAGCCTGGGATCACCGGCAATATTGCGGACTTGAAGTAGCCCACCCAGAAAGCAGCCCACCCAGACAAACGCCCCGCACTGCGGGGCGCCTGAGCGTGTCGCGGTGGTGCTGCCTGACTCAGCGCTGCGCGATTCCGACATAGTCGCGGGTCGGGGCGCCGGTATAGACCTGACGCGGACGCCCGATCCGGTTTTCCGGGTCGTTCTGCTGCTCCAGCCAGTGGCTGACCCAGCCGGCAGTACGCGCGATCGCAAACATCACGGTGAACATTTCCACCGGGATCCCCAGCGCCTTGTAGATGATGCCACTGTAGAAATCAACATTCGGGTAGAGCTTGCGCTGTACGAAGTAATCATCCTTCAGCGCCGCTTCTTCCAACTTCATCGCCACGTCCAGCAGCGGATCGTTGACGCCAAGCTCGCCCAGCACTTTGTAGGTCATCTCGCGGATGATCTTGGCGCGTGGATCGAAGTTCTTATAGACGCGATGGCCAAAGCCCATCAGGCGGAAGCCGGATTCCTTGTCCTTGGCCTTGTCCACCGCCGACTGCACATTCTCCGGACGACCGATTTCGCCCAGCATTTTCAGCACCGCCTCATTGGCGCCGCCATGTGCCGGACCCCATAGTGCGGCAACGCCTGCGGCGACACTGACATACGGGTTGGCACCGGTGGAGCCGACCAAACGCACGGTGGAGGTTGATGCGTTTTGTTCGTGATCGGCGTGCAGGATGAACAGCAAATCCAGCGCCTTGGCCGCCACCGGGTTCAGCTCCAGCGGCTCGCTGGGCACTTCCATCATCATGTGCAGGAAGCGGGTGGTGTATTCCAGATTGTTACGCGGGTAGCGGATAGGCCAGCCGATCGAATAGCGATGGCAAGCAGCGGCAATCGTCGGGATTTTGGCGATCAGGCGGATCGCCGCCAAACGCCGCTGTTCCGGGTCTTCGATGTTCAGATCATTGTGGTAGAAGCTGGCCAGAGAACCCAGCATCCCGGTGAGCATCGCCATCGGGTGCGCATCGTGGCGGAAGCCATACAGGAAAGTACGAAACGCCTCATGCATCATCGAGTGGTGAGTCACCTCGTGCTCGAAGCCGGACAACTGCAGCGCGTTGGGCAGCTCGCCGTGCATCAGCAGATAGGCAACTTCAGTGAAGCTGGACTTCTCAGCCAGTTGCTCGATGGGATAGCCGCGATACAGCAACACGCCAGCATCGCCATCAATGTAGGTAATCGCCGACTTGCAGCTGGCGGTGGCGCCAAATCCCGGGTCATAGGTGAAGCAGCCGGTTTCTTTTGGCAACTTCGCAATATCCACGCAGGGCTGGCCCAGCGTCGGGTGCAGCACCGGCATGGTGATCGATTTGTCACCTGCATTCAGGGTGATCTGGTCAAGGTTGGACACAAGAACCTCCAGTGGGGAGCGCGGCAACGGCCATTGGCCATGCGCCTGCGCATGGGGAAACCCGAATTATCGCATACGCTTGCCGAGCTCGACCTTGGACTAACGTCACAATCGCCTGATGTGAGCCTGCCACGCACAGCAAAACGGCCGCCTAAAGGCGGCCGTTGCAACAACAAGCGCCAGGTGCTTATTTCTGGTAGCGCTTGCGGAACCGATCCACGCGACCACTGGTGTCCATGATCTTGTTTTGACCGGTGTAGAACGGGTGCGAAGACGACGAGACTTCCACTTTGATCAGCGGATATTCATTGCCGTCTTCCCACTTCACCGTTTCTTTGCTGGCGAGGGTGGAACGGGTCAGAATCTTGAAGTCCGAGGTCACGTCCTGGAAGACGACGTCGCGGTATTCGGGATGGATGCCGGCTTTCATGAGCAAACTCTAGGAAGTGGAACGGATTGTGAGCCGCGCATTATAGACGTGCCATGGCGGGGCGTGCAACTGCACCGAATTCAGGCTCCGGCAGGGGCGGCCAACGCGGCCTCGATCATGGCCTCGAAACGTGCCTGGTCATAGCGCATCAGGATCGCCACATTGTCCGCTGCACCGGTTTGCCGGTTCCAATCGACAATCGTGGCTCCGCGTGCGTGCTGACCGGCGGTTTCCACCACCAACGGCCGCTCCCGCAGCTCCAATGCACCCGCAGGTTGCAGCGCCAACGCCATCGCCAAGGCATCGGCGGCATGCCAGCGTTCGCCGCGCCCGGCCTTCGACCATGCCCGGGTGTGCGCGGAAATAGCCGCATAGAAGCGCGCACGCGGCGCATCCACGGCCAGCCAGCGCTCGGCATCCGCATGCAAGACGCCATGCGCCAGCACGGCCTCCCAGTCCGCCAGCTCGATCTTCGGGAATGCGGAAAACACGATATGCGCCGCCTCCGGATCGAAGGCGATATTGAACTCGGCTGCCGCGGTGATATTGCCGTGTGCGCTGACCGCCGCGCCCATCACCACGCAGCGTGCAATTCGCGAGGGCAGGCTGGGGTCAAGCTTGAGCGCCAACGCCAGATTGGTCAGCGGGCCCAAAGCCACCAGCAGCAAGTTGCCAGCGTGTTCGTGCGACAGCCGCAAGATAGCCAACGCCGCGTGTTCAGCCTCGGCATGGCGGGCTGCAGGCGCATAGCCGGTATCGCCAAACCCGTCGCGCCCGTGCACATAAGCGGCATCACGCGCGGGGAACACCAGCGGCGCATCGGTGCCGGCAAATACCGGCACGCTCACTTCACAGACTTCGCACAACTTCAATGCATTGGCGACGGTGTGCGCAAGGCCCACATTGCCGGCGGCAATGGTCAGGCCCACCACCTCATGCTGCGGGTCGTTGAAGGCCATCAGCAGGGCCAGCGCGTCGTCCACGCCGGGGTCGGTATCAATCAACAGAGGAATGCGGGATGTCTTCATCACCCGATTATGGCCGCAACACTGGTGTCAGCGGTAGCGACGCAAATAGCGCTTCTCGAAGGCCGCCTTGACCCAGTGCATGGCACGCAAGGGTGGCAGGCTGCGCGCGCCGCGTGCGTTGCGGGTCACCAACAAGCCGTGATCGAGGGTGTCAATGATGCACACCAATTCCGATTGAAAGGCCCCGCTCACCGGTTGACCGGCCAGTTCACGCAGCAGGTTGCGTGCCGCCACTTCGGCATGCAGGTCTGCTTGATGGGCTTGCTTGGGCATCCAGTCCGGGCCGGGGAAGCTGCCGCCATCGCCCGCCACATAGGTATTGGCAAACCCCGGCACACGGCACTGCGTATCGCCCTGCACGAACCCCCCGGGCGAGCGCGGCAAGGGGCTGGCATCCAGCCACACTTGTCCGGTCAGACCCGGCATGAACACAATCAAATCCGCCTCGATCCGGGTGGTTTCCAGCTGCACCGCATTGGCCTCGAAGCGCTGCGGCTTCTCGCCCAGCACGGTGTCGATGCCGCGTGTTTGCATCTCGCCCAGAATCCGGTCCACGGCGCGTTCCCCCAGCCTCTGGCCGGGCGTCCTGGATGGACTGAAGAACACCAGCCGGAAGCAATCACGGCGGCGCTGTTTGCGCAGCAGGGTGTCGATGCCGAACACGAACTCGAACACCGGGCCGCCGCGCATGGCGATGGGCTCGTTCGGATTGCTGCCGAAGCCGAAGCAGAGCGTGCCGCCCTGCAGCGCAGCCAAACGGTCACGAATGGCTTCGCCGGCGGTAATCCCATCGCAGGGAATGATGGCGTACTCGATGCCCGGCAATTTGCGAATAAAGCGTGCGCCGCAGGCAAGGATCAGCCCATCGTTATGCACGTCGCCCGCATCGGTGTGCAAGGTGCGGCCATCCGCGCTAAGCCCGGTAGCCAGCGCGGGATGGAAACGGATGCGCTGCCGACGCAGAAACGCATCCAGCGGCACCACCAAATCTTCGCGCTTGCGCTTACCCGACGGCAACCAGATGCTGCCGGGCAGATAGTGCAGCTCGGCCGTGGGGGCCACCAAGGTCAACTCCACCTTCGGCGAACGCTTGCGCAAGGCGCGCAGCGCCGTCATGCCGGCGAAGCCAGCGCCCACCACGGTGATGCGTGCGGTCATCTCGCGTCCCTTATTCGCCGATCCCCAGCGCTTTTTTCAATACGGGTTCGATATGGGTGACACCCGCTTTGCGGCCCAATTCCAGAGCCGATTGCGCAGACGCACCATCGAAGTCTTTTTGCTCCAGCGCCAACAGCGCGCCGGCGCGATTACCACTGGCGCAATGCACCAATACGCCGCCACCGTGTCTGGGGGCCAACGCGTCATGCAGCAGCCGCGCATTGGCAGGATTGATGCCCTCGCCGCCGAGCACCGGAATTTCCAGATAGCGCAGGCCCGCTGCCTTGACCTCGGCGGCCTCGTTGCGGTCTTTCAGTTCCCCCGCTGCGCGCAGATTGATGACGGTACGAATGCCGTCGGCTTTGATCAGCACCCAATCGCTCGCCGCCGGTTGGCCGGCGGTAAACAAACCCGGCAACGGCTGCATCAGCGGGGTTTGCGTGCCGATGGCGGTGGTCATCGGCGCGTGTGCGCAGCCACTCACCAGCGACGCCAGCGCGGTACCACAGACGATGCGACACACCGTATTCATGCACTGGCTTCCTGTGCCGGCACAAGCTCATCATAGGCGCGCAGTGCTTCGGCGGCATAAATCATCGACGGCCCTGCGCCCATGTAAATGGCCATCGACAAGGTTTCCAGCACTTCTTCGCGGCTGGCCCCGGCCTTGATGGCAGCCTTGGCGTGAAAGCCCACACAGCCATCGCAACGCGCGGCGATGGCAATGCCAATGGCAATGAGCTCTTTGGTTTTGACATCCAGCGCGCCGGGCTTGAGCGCTTCGCGCGCAAGCAGCGAAAACCCGCGCATCGGCTCTGGCGCACCTTCGCGCAACTTGCCGATGGCGGCGTTGAGATCATCAATCAAATCGGGAAACGACTGACTCATAAAAACTCCTTCAATTGGACGTTGCCAGCGCTTCGCGGCGCTTGAGCACGTAATACAACAAGGGGATCACTACCAACGTCAGCACAGTACTGACCAGGATGCCAAAAATCAGTGAAATGGCCAGGCCATTGAAGATCGGGTCGTCGAGAATGAAGAATGCACCCAGCATCGCCGCCACACCAGTGAGGACAATGGGCTTGGCACGCACCGCGCAGGCGTCGATCACGGCATCCACCAACGGCACGCCACGCGCGGTTTCCTGGTTGATGAAGTCCACCAGCAAAATCGAATTGCGCACGATGATGCCGGCCAGCGCGATCATGCCGATCATGCTGGTGGCGGTGAACTGCTTGCCCAGCAGTGCATGCCCCGGCATGACGCCAATCACGGTCAGCGGGATCGGCGCCATGATCACCAGTGGCACCAGATAACTGCGGAACTGCGCCACCACCAGCAAGTAGATCAGCACCATGCCGGCGGCATAGGCAATGCCCATGTCACGGAACGTTTCATAGGTGATCTGCCATTCGCCATCCCATTTGATCGCATAGCTGCTGGTATCGGCAGGTTGGCTGATGAAGGTCTGCGCCAGCGTTTGCCCTGCGACCTTGTGTTCATTGAGTTGCGACACGATATTGAACATGCCGTACAGCGGGCTATCCAATTTACCGGCTTCATCGGCCATCACATACACCACGGGCAAGCCGTCTTTGTGATAGATCGCACCATCCCATGTGGTTTTTTCTACGCGCACCAGCTCCGACAGCGGCACCAGTTGGCCCTGCATCGCGCGCACCTTGATCGCCAAAACCCCCTCCAGAGCGGCTTGATCTTGCGCAGGCAAGCGCAGCCGCACCGGGCGTGGATATCTTGAAACGCCATCGTGCACATATGTTGCGGCTAACCCGGCAACACCCATCGCAATGGCATCGGTAATCGCCGATTGCGGCACACCTAGCCGTGCAGCGCGCTCGCGATCCACCACAATCTGCTCGCGCGGGGCATTGGCTTCTACGCTGGTATCGATATCGACAATACCTTCTGTGCGGACGAAGTGGTCTTGCTCCAAAGCTTTGGCAATCTTGCGTTGCCCGGCGTAATCGGGGCCATAGACTTCCGCCACTAGGGGCGAGAGCACCGGCGGGCCGGGCGGCACTTCCACCACTTTGACGGATGCGCCGTATTTTTCACCCAGCTTGGCAAGTGCGGGACGCACCGCCAGCGCGATGGCATGACTCTGGCGTTTGCGGTGATGTTTGTCCACCAAGTTGACTTGCAGATCCCCCACGTTATTGCCGCTGCGCAGGAAATATTGGCGCACCAAGCCATTGAAATTGATCGGTGCTGCGGTGCCTGCATAGCCTTGGTAGTTCAGCACTTCTGGCACGCTATCAAGCTTGGCGGCAAGCTCGGTCAGCAGCGCATTCGTTTGCT
>Ga0209023_10001754_pt1 | contig 28401 bp, 27 predicted proteins | sample LakOneMetagenome_FD_187468 | JGI IMG/M metagenome (GOLD analysis project Ga0209023, IMG submission 187468) | Freshwater and sediment microbial communities from Lake Erie, Canada (SPAdes) (version 2) | ecosystem: Environmental > Aquatic > Freshwater > Lentic | place: Lake Erie, Canada...
AGCGCATCCACGTCTCGAGTTCGGACGATCGCCGCACGGGCGAAATCCTGAAGCAGGGCGAACCGGAAGACCTGCTCAAATACGGGTTGATCCCCGAATTTGTCGGCCGCCTGCCGGTCATCGCCACGCTCGAGGATCTCGATGTGGATGCGCTGGTCAAGATCCTGAAGGAGCCGAAGAACGCGCTCGTCAAACAGTATCAGAAGCTGTTCGAGATGGAGGACGTCAAGCTCGGCTTCACCGAGGATGCGCTCGTTGCCGTCGCCAAGAAAGGCATCGAGCGCAAGACCGGCGCACGCGGCCTCCGCTCGATCCTCGAAGGAATCCTGCTCGACACGATGTTCGACCTCCCGACGATGGATGGGGTCGACGAAGTAATGATCGACAAGGATGTCGTTGCCGGGACCAAGGAACCGGTCCGTGTCTATACCCACAAGGAAAAGGAAGCCGCGGGCGACGCAGCCTGATCGGCCCCGGCCAATGTTTCAAATCTTGAAAGCGACTGCCGCCACGGCGATTGCAATCGGGGCCTTGGCTGGTTGTGCCGCGCAAACACCGCCGCCACGCCTTGCGAGCGATGCCGTAATCGATGCTGCCGAGCGCGCGCCGCTCGATCCGTTCGCGGTATCGGGCCGCTGGAACAAACCCTTTGCACCCTTCACGATCATCGGCAACATTCACTATGTCGGGACCGAGGGCGTCAGCGCCTTCCTGATCACGACGCCGAAGGGACATATACTGATCGACGGGATACTTGCGCAGTCGGTGCCGCAGATCGTCGCCAATATCCGCGCGCTTGGCTTCGACATTCGCGATGTGAAATATCTGCTCAACAGTCACGCGCATATAGATCATGCCGGGGGACTTGCCGGGCTCCAGCGTGCAAGCGGTGCCCAGATGGTCGCGAGTGCCGCTGACCGCCCGACTCTCGAAGCCGGCGCAATTGGCTTCGGCCCGACCAAAGACATGCCCTTTCCGCCCATCCGCGTCGACCGCGTGGTGGGCGAGGGCGATACGGTGCGGCTCGGCGGAGTGACGCTTACTGCACATCTGACGCCGGGGCATACGCAAGGCTGCACCTCGTGGAGCACGGTCGTAAAGGGCGCGGATGGCGCGCCGCATACGGCCGTCTTCCATTGCAGTACGACGGTGGCCGGGCAGTCGCTGGTTCCCGAATCCTGGCCGGGGATGATCGCTGCCTATCGCGCGACCTTTGCGAAGCTCCGCGCGTTGAAGGCGGATGTCTTCCTTGCCCCGCATGACAGTTTTTTCGATCTTGAGGCCCGGCGCGCACGCCAGCTTGCGGGTGACGCCAATGCCTTTGTCGATCCCGATGCACTCAAACGGGTCAATGACCAGATGGAGCAGGCGTTCGAGGCCGAACTGGCGCGCCAGAAGGGCACGCCCTAGGGGCGTTCCGGTCTGGATTGATCCGCCCCGCTCATTCCGCGCCATTCGACCCGGAACTCGAGCACGATAACCTCCGGGTTGTCCTCCCATCGCTCCCCCGTCGTCCCGTGCGAGGCGTTCCACATTGCAGCAAAGGGACGCAGGGGATTGTGCCACACACCGCGGACCGGCTTGTTCCAGCGCCAGAACAGGCCGACGAAGCGGGCAAGCTGGCCTTCGGCAAGAAAGTCGCGCGGGCCAATATTCCAGAGAAGCCCGATCCGCACCGACTCGACGATAAGGGTCGCACGCGACGCCCATCGCGGCATATGGATCGCCGGAGTCCATTGCAGCGTAGGGCTCGTCAGGATGGGGCCGGGATGGCTGCGGCCATTGCGGTGCTGCCGCCAGCCGTCCGGAAAGACGACGAACTCGGCGCTTCGCATTGCCGCGAAATATTCGCGCGACTCTCCTGCCGGAATTCGCCCGCCCGCGCATGTCTCTTTCACCCACAGCCGATCGCCGGGCTGGCATGTGCGCAGCGGCGATGTGGCGATCAGCCGCGTCTGCCTCTTTCGTCCGCCGCGCAACGCACGCATGGCATTGGCATCGAGGATGATGGGGCGATCGGTCATGCGTCGGGCGTTACGCCTGCCTGGTCGCCAGGTCATCCTGCCGAAGCGCGGCCCGCAAATCATCCAGCCGGGCGCGATAGCCTTCCGCATCGCCATATTCGAGGAACGCCAGATACCGCTGGTGCGGATCGGTTATGCGAAGCGCGTGCTTGATCGGGCACCAATATTGCTCGGTGCGGCTCGCAATCTCGCGCACATAGGCAATCAGCCCGTTGGCATAACTGCAATACCGGCAATTGAGCGCTTCGATCCAGTTGAGATAGGCGAGATGGCTGCGGTCGAATCTGATATAGTCTGCGCGCCGCACGCGCGGAATGCGATACGCGGGGAAGCAGACGGCCTGATAGAGGCTCATGCACCCGTCCAGCAGCACAAGCGGGACAATGGCCGCGTAGATGACGGGCGCAGTCAGGATTGTCGCCCAGTCCGACCGGACGAGATATTGCGCGGCTCCCATCTTGAAGCGCCGATGCTCCGCGGCAATGCCGTGTTCGAAACGCAGAAGCCCTTCCTTGAGGCTCCAGCCCAATTGCTTGCGCCGGCTTTCGATCTCTCGGTCGAGCTCGGACTGCAGGCGCACGATCTGCTCGGCCAGTTCACGCATGCGATGTGTCATCCGGCCTGTTCCCCCTGAATCCCTAGCCTGCGCCATATAGAGGCGCCAGTCACCTTCGTTTGTCGAGCGCGAATTTCCACACGGCCAATTTCATCCACGCGTCGCTGGCATTGCGCTCGCGCCGCCAAGTTGGCACCCTGCCGATCCAGGCATTCGGCAGGGACGGGGGGCAAAGGCGTTGGCGTCGAATTTCTCCGCATGGAAGGCGCTGCCCAAGGTGGCCCGGCTGAAGGAATTGAGCCAGGGTCGGGACTTGAGCCTCGACATCATGCGAGGCATGGCGATCCTCCTGGCGATGGGAGATCATATCAATCATGCTGATACAGGCCCGCTCCTGAACCTGCTGCAGGTGCCGGCAGCGAGAATCGGGTGGGCCGGAGTCGACCTCTTCTTCGTGTTGAGCGGGTTTCTCATAGGGGGAATGATACTCAAGGAAGCCCGTAACACCGGTGGATTCGACTATAAGAGATTCCTGGTGCGACGTATGCTGAGACTTTGGCCGACGCTGTACATATTCCTGCTCGCAATGCTTCTGTTCGGGTTCCCGGCACGGGACTTTTTCTGGCAAATCGCCCTTCACATCCAAGGCTATGCCGAATTCAAGAGCGCCACACATCTCTGGTCGCTTGCTGTGGAAGAACAATTCTACCTCATACTAGGCTTGGGATTTCCCCTGCTTTCGCGCATCTTCGACTGGCGGCGGACGCTGCCCTGGATCCTGGTCGGCGTTATCGTCCTTTGCCCAATGCTCAGGGCTATCGCTTCATGGGAAGGGGTCAGCCACAGGGAGATTCATGTCCTGACTCACTTTCGCATCGATGCGCTGGCATGCGGTGTCCTGATCGCATTTCTTGCACTGGAGCGGCCGAAGCTGTTCGATCATCTTATGAGCATGCCCCTGGCGTGGGCGGCAGTGGCGTCGCTGGGCATTGCCTTCTTGTGGGTTGTCCCCAGGCAAAGCCATTTGGGAGAGATTGCGGGCTACAGCATGTCCTGGATCGCTTCGGCTGCGATACTTTTCCTCATTTACAGAAGGCCGTTCACAGGACCGTTCGTCTTGCCGGGCGGGGCGCTCGCGTTCCTTGGGCAGATCAGCTACCCATTGTATCTCTGGCATGTGGCAGTGCTCCGCCTTGGGGAGAAATACCTTCCACGATATATCGGGGAAGGACACGGCGCGCTGCAGACGTTGCTCATCTATATGGGCGCGATTGCAGTCGCCCTATCGGTTACCACTCTTATCGAGCGGCCGTTCATGTGCTACCGCGACCGGATACTTCCGCCGCCCGTCAAGACCCAATTGGCAAGCCCTGCATGAGCAATGCCGATCGTGCGGAATAGAGGCGGCATCGTTGCGCCATCGCGGTCATACGTATTAGTCCCGATAGACGCAGTTTCCGGGCCTGCTAACCTGATCGCGCACGGTGCCGGTTCCCCCCGGGCTGCCGTGAAACGTGGCGACAAAGAGATTTGACGCACTGCAAGGCCGCCAGCAACTCCCCTAGTGGCGGCCTTGCTACGTCCGGGCGTTCCCAACGCGGAGCGCAGCCGCGCGACGCCTCGCAAAATCGGGTAGGTCCACCGCTCATGTTCTGCTAGACTGGGTCGGCCCCGTCCGCAGTGATTCATCCTGCGAAGACGGCATTTTCCGGATCGTGTAAATCCGTAGTGATCAATGCCCGGCTTGAGGAGAATCACATGGCCTATGTCGATTGGCGTATTCGTGGCCCCGAGATCGCGAACTGCAACTGCGATTGGGGCTGTCCCTGCCAGTTCAATGCGCTCCCGACCAACGGGGACTGCCGTGCCATGACGGCAATGCAGATCGAACAGGGCCATTTCGGCGACGTATCGCTGGATGGCGTGAAATGGGTCGGAATGTTCGCCTGGCCCAAGGCCATCCACGAAGGGAATGGAGAGGCATTCGTGGTTGTCGATGATGCCGCCAGCCCGGAACAGCGCACCGCGATCCTCACCATCCTGTCGGGCGGCGAGACCGAACCCGGCGCGACGATCTTCAATGTCTTTTCGACCGTCATCGACCATATGCACGAACCGGCCTTTCTGCCGATCACCTTCGACGTCGATATCGAACGAAGGATCGGGCGCGTGGCTGTGGACGGCATAATCGACACGAATGTAGAGCCGATCCGCAATCCGGTTACCGGCGAAGAGCATCGGGCGCGAGTCACCCTGCCGCACGGCTTCGAGTATAAGGTCGCGGAATTCGCCAGCGGAACCACCAAGGCGGACGGCGCCGTTTCGCTGGGCTGGGCATCTCGCCACGCGCACGTGGCAACGCTTGACCTGTCCACGCACGGTGCGGCCTGAGTCCGAACGCGCCGCTTTCGAGCGGCGGCCAAACCCTGTGGAGAGAATCCTCCGACGCGATACGCTGATTGTGGGGCTTTCGCTGGCCGTGATGATCCTGATGGCCTGGTGGTGGCTCGTCCAGTCCGCCGTCTTCGATGGCGGCATGCCGTCTGGCGGTGATACAATGGCCGCGATGCACGGCGGCGGTCAGATGTGGACGAGTGCCTATCTCGTGCCCGCATTTGCCATGTGGGCCCTCATGATGATTGCCATGATGCTGCCGTCCGCCGCGCCGATGATCCTTCTCTACGCGCGCTTTTCGCGGCAGATGGAGCATGGGACGGCAAATACGGTCAGTTTTGTGCTCTCCTATCTGACCATCTGGGGACTGTTTTCGGCGCTGGCAGCCGTTTCGCAAGCCGTACTGGTGTCGATCGCCGCGGCCTCGGCTGGTACGCTGAAACTTGTCGATGCCAGGCTCGCCGGACTCCTGTTCCTTCTGGTGGGGGCCTATCAGTTGAGTCCTTTGAAGACGGCCTGCCTCGATCAATGTCGGTCGCCGCTTGCCTTTCTGATGCAAGGCTGGCGGCCGGGGTGGAAGGGCGCCGCGCGTCTCGGTGTGCGCCACGGGCTCTACTGCTTGGGCTGCTGCTGGGCGCTGATGCTGCTCTTGTTCGCAGCTGGCGTGATGAACCTGGCCTGGATCGCGGTGCTGACGTTCATCGTCATTTCCGAAAAGCTGGCGCCTCCGAATATTCGGGTGCGACAGATCGTGGCAGTGCTGCTGCTTGGCGTCGGGCTAATTGCGCTTGGCTCCGGACTGGCGGTCTCGTGATTGAACCGGGAGGTGCGCAAAGGCCATCAACTGATGCGCCAGATCGTCGATCTTGCAGGATAGTTCGCCGGCGACCCACATTCGCAATATCGTCAACTGACCCGCCGCCGCTGCGGCTGCGGGCAGTGCGAGGGAAAGAGAGTCACCTTGTTCGACCGCCAGTCGTTGCTCGATCAGCGCGGCCAGCTTGCGGCGCAGCTTCGGGGCAGCAGAAGAATCGAGGATGATCCGGCCAAGCGCCCGGCGTTCCCAGACATGTTCGAGCATCATGCGAAGCGCTGCACGGCTCGCGCGTCCGCTGGCAGCATTTGCAAGGGGGAGCAGGACCGGGTCGAAAGTTGCCAGCAACACATCGTCCTTGCTGCGGAAATGCTCGTAAAAGGTTGAGCGGCCGATCCCGGCTTCGTTGATCAGGTCGATTGTGCGGATATTGTCATAGCGACGGTCGAAAAGCAGCTGAAGGAACGCACGGAAGATCGACTCGCGGGTCTTCGCACTGTTTTGACTGCTTCCGGTTTGAGGCTTGCCGATCATGCCTGACCCTAAACAGGTGCGTGGATTTTTGCGAGTGTTCCCATCGCAGGCCCCGCCGGACATCTGGGGCCTTGTGTCCGGAAGCGGGCGCCGAAGGGCCCTGCGCGCTTGCGCCGCAGTGTGCGGTTCTGCACTGTCGGACAAAGGCGAAAATGAAGGAGGCATGGAATGGAAGAGATGCATCGCGCAATCGCGATTGTGCCAAGCAGCGATGTCGATGCCAGCGAAGCCTTTTATCGGCGGCTCGGATTTCGCGTCGAAAGCGACTATGGAGACTATCGGATTCTGGCCGACGGACGCGGCTGGCATCTTCATCTGACCAAGGTCGAGGGCTGGCCCAGAAACGTTGAGGACAATCCGTTCGGATTGTACCTCTATGTCGACGATGTCGATGCCGTGGCGGAAAGGGTGAGCGAACTCATCATCGAGCAGGGCTCGCCAAATCGCAAACCTTGGGGAACATACGAATTTGCCGTAAGCGATCCCAGCGGCACGCTCGTCCGCGTCGGAAAGATTGTGGACTAGCCGCGAGCCGACGCAAATATGTCCTTTAGGCAGATGTCGGTTCCATACAATAAGACTCGATGGGCTTTCGCTATAAGGAAACTGCGACCCGAGGGGCTTCAGGTTTTCCTGGACACCTTCAACTTCGTCAGGGCTCGACCGGGATACTGGTCGGGCCCTTTCTTTTGGCGGCGAATATCTGCACCACCTGTATTTGATCTTCGCGTCGTTGTGACGCAGACTGGCTCGACTCAAAAACAAGGTTGAGGAAGAGGAAATGTCCAGCGTTCACGACTTTACCGTCAAGAAGCCAGATGGCACCGAGCAGAAGCTTTCCGACTTTGCCGGAAAGCCGATGCTCATCGTCAACACCGCCTCCAAATGTGGGTTCACGCCGCAATATGAAGGGCTGGAGGCGCTCCACCGCGATTATGGCGACAAGCTTGAGATCATTGCCTTTCCCTGCAACCAATTCGGCGCGCAGGAGCCTGGAAATGCGGAGGAAATCGCCAATTTCTGCTCGCTGACCTATGATGTGACCTTCCCCGTGATGGCGAAGATCGAGGTCAATGGCGATGGCGCGGACCCGCTTTACAAGCATCTCACAAAGGAAAAGCCGGGCCTTCTGGGGCTCCAGTCGATCAAGTGGAATTTCACCAAATTCCTTGTCGACAAGAACGGCAAGGTCGTCTCGCGCCACGCGCCGACCGAAAAGCCCGAGAGCCTGAAGGGCGATATCGCGAAGCTGCTCTAGGAGCGCTTGCGGGGTTATCCCCAACTCCGTCAGCCGTTACGGTTCACAAAGCCGTTGTCGCCGCCTAAGACGGATGCATGCCGCACGCGCCGTTCGTTCCCTTGCGAATCCTGTCCGCCTATTCGATGCTCGAAGGCGCGATCGATCCCAAGGGCATTGCCAGACGGGCGCGCGAACTTGGCTTTCCGGCGGCCGCGATCACCGATCGAAACGGCCTCTACGGCGTCATGGAATTCTCTCAGGCCTGCGCGGCGGCTGGCGTCCAGCCGATCATCGGCACGTTGCTTGCAATTTCGCGGCCCGACCGGCCCGACGCCGTTGCCCCGGCCTATGACTGGTTGGCGCTCTATGCGCAGGATGAGGCGGGCTATTCCAACCTCTGCGCGCTGACCTCCGCGGCGCATCTCGACCGCCCGATCGAGGAACCCGCGCATGTGACGTTCGAAAAGCTGGCCGAACATACCGAAGGGTTGATCGTCCTGACCGGCGGCGCGGAAGGGGCAATGGCGCGGCTGATCGCAGAGGGGCAGGACTATGCGGCGATCGGCTATGCCGACCGGCTGCTCCAGCTCTTTCCGGGCCGGGTCTATGTGGAGATTGCCCGCACGCTCGATCCGGTCGAAGGGGCAAGCGAGGCCGGGCTGATCGACATTGCCCACCAGCTCGACCTGCCTCTGGTTGCAACCAACCCGGCGAATTTCGCTGAAGCCGATTTCCACGATGCGCACGATGTGATGCTCTGCATCGCGAATTCGAGCTATGTCGACAGCGACGACAGGATCAAGAGTTCGCCCGACGCCTGGATCAAACCAGCACGCGATATGCGGCTGCTGTTCGCCGATCTGCCCGAAGCGCTGGCCAATACCCTCGTCGTCGCCCAGCGCTGCGCGGTGATGGCGCCCAAGCGCGATCCGATCCTGCCCAAGGTTGTGGGAGACGTTGCAGTCGATGCCGCGGCGGGGCTTGAAAAGCGTCTCATGCGCATCCCCGAGTCCGAGCATGAAACCTACCGCGCGCGGCTGGCGTTCGAACTCGACGTTATCGTCTCGATGGGCTTTGCCGGCTATTTCCTGATCGTTGCCGATTTTATCAAATGGGCCAAGGAGCAGGGGATTCCGGTAGGCCCCGGGCGTGGATCGGGTGCGGGCTCGGTCGTTGCCTGGTCGCTGACGATCACCGATCTCGATCCGATGAAGCTCGGGCTGCTGTTCGAACGCTTCCTCAATCCCGAACGCGTCTCGATGCCGGACTTCGACATCGACTTTTGCGAAACCCGGCGCGAGGAAGTGATCCGCTACGTCCAGCAGAAATATGGCCGCGATCAGGTGGCGCAAATCATCACCTTTGGGCGGTTGAAGGCCCGTGCTGTGCTCAAGGATACGGGCCGTGTCCTCCAGATGAGCTATGGCCAGGTCGACCGGCTCGCAAAGCTGGTGCCCAATCACCCGACCGACCCCTGGACGCTTGAGCGCGCGCTCAATGGCGTCAGCGAACTGGCCGCGGAATACAAGTCCGATGCGCAGGTGCGCAGGTTGTTCGACCTTGCGATGAAGCTCGAAGGCCTGCCGCGGCACAGCTCTACGCATGCGGCGGGCGTCGTGATCGGGGACCGGCCGCTCTCGCAACTCGTGCCGCTCTACCGCGATCCGCGCTCGGACATGCCGGTCACGCAATTCGACATGAAATATAGCGAGAGCGCGGGGCTGGTGAAGTTCGACTTCCTTGGCCTGAAAACGCTGTCCGTGTTGAAGAAGGCCTGCGACCTGATCGAGGCCCGCACCGGCACCCGGCCCGATCTCGATGCGCTCGAATGGGACGATGAGGGCGTCTATGCCCTGCTCCAGCGCGGCGACACGGTCGGCGTGTTCCAGCTGGAATCCGAAGGCATGCGCCGGACGCTCGCGGCCGTGCGACCGTCCAACTTCGGCGATATCATCGCGCTCGTCTCGCTCTACCGCCCAGGGCCCATGGACAATATCGGCCTGTTCGGGGACCGCAAGAACGGCCGCGTCGCGATCGAATATCCGCACCCTCTGCTCGAGGGCATTCTTTCCGAAACATATGGCATCTTCGTCTACCAGGAACAGGTGATGCAGGCCGCGCAGATCCTGGCCGGCTATACGCTTGGCGGCGCAGACCTGCTGCGCCGCGCGATGGGCAAGAAGATCAAGGCGGAGATGGATGCCCAGCGCGAGACCTTCGTTGCGGGCTGCGCCGAGCACAACCAGATCAATGCCGCCAAGGCGAATGAGCTGTTCGACTTGATCGACAAGTTTGCGGGCTATGGCTTCAACAAGAGCCACGCCGCCGCCTATGCGCTGCTCGCCTATCAGACGGCCTGGCTCAAGGCGCATTACCGAGAGGATTTCTTCGCCGCCTCGATGGCCTTCGATATTTCCAATACAGATAAGCTCAGCATTTTTGCCGATGACATGCGGCGGCTGGGGGTTGTGTTGCTCCCGCCGTGCATCAACCGCTCGCAGGCGGATTTCAGCGTGGAGCGTGCGGACGAGGGATTGGCGGTGCGCTATGCGCTGGGCGCCTTGAAGGGCGTCGGCGAAGGGGCGATGGATACGTTGTGCGCCGAGCGGCAGGCCAATGGGCCGTTCGCCTCGATCGACGATTTTGCCGACCGGATCGGCGCGCGGCTGCTCAACCGCCGCCAGATCGAAAGCCTAGCGGGCGCCGGGGCGTTCGATACGATAGAACCCCAGCGTGCGGCGATGTTCCAGTCAGCCGAAACGATCATTGCCGTTGCTGCTCAGGCCGAAAATGCTCGGGTAAGTGGGCAGGGTGGGCTGTTTGGCGGCGAGGAAACGAGCATTGCCGCTGTCCAGCTTCCGGGCGGCGCGCACTGGTCATTGGCCGAGCGGATGACTCAGGAGAAGGAAGCGTTCGGCTTCTACCTGTCGGCGCATCCGGTCGATCGATACCGCCATCTGGCTGACGCACATCATGCCCGCAGCTTTGGTGCGATCTGCGCGCTTCCGGCGCCGGTCGACGGATCGCGGACCGGCGCGGTGATGGCGGCGCTGGTCGAGGACGTACGCTGGCGCACGTCTGCGCGCGGGCGCCGCTATGCGATGGCAACGCTCTCCGATGCGAGCGGCCAGTTCATTGCCAGCTGTTTCGACGATCTCGTCTCGAACGAACTGGAGGAAGCGGGCCGCACGGGCGCCTGCGCGCTGCTGACGGCCGAACTCGACCGCAAGCCGGGTGAAGAATTGCCGCGCGTGACACTGAAGCGGCTGCAATTGTTCGAGGCGCTTGCGGCGCATACCCGGCTCAAGGCCGAATTGCGGCTGTCCGACGCTTCGGCGCTGGCCGCGCTTTCGGAGCTGGTGAGCGGATCCCGCGGTGGGCGCGGGGAGCTGATCGCGATCGTGCCGACGGCGACGGGTGAGGCCAGGCTTCGTCTCGGACGGGACTTCGCCCTTGATGCCGAACTCGCTGCACGGATTGAGGCGCTGCCCGGGGTCGCGTCGGTTACGCTTGGCGCGGCCGAATCGCCGCGCCTCGCGCTGGTGTCCTGAACCGATGTGCTTCGACAGCGAGTTCGTCGAGCGTGCGTTTATCCAGCCCGCGCGCGAGACCGGGCCGCAAGCCGGGCGCGCGCGCATGATGATGCCCGCGCCTGCCGGGATCGTCGGCACCGGCATTGCCAATCCCGAGCCCGAATTGCTGGCCCGGATGGATGCGGACCATGTCTTCATGATGGGGGACAATCCGGACCTCCCGAAAATGCCCGCGCAGCCGACCCTGCTCGATTTCCTCAAGAACCGGATGCAGGGGATTACCGTCCGTCACTTGCTGACCAGCGCAACCAAGGCGCTCAAGGATGGGCGCGATGAGACGATTGTCATTGCCTGCCTGCTCCATGATATTTCCAATGGCTGCCTGATCCGCAGCGATCACGGCTATTGGGGGGCGCAGATGATTGCGCCCTATGTCAGAGAGGAAGTCGCCTGGGCCGTGCAATATCACCAGTGCCTGCGCTACTTCGCCGATCCGGCGGAGGGCTATGCCTATCCCGAAAGCTATGACCGCTTCTTCGGCCCGGACTATGTGCCGCCCGACTATATCCGCAAGGACGCGGATTTCGCACTCGCGCACCGGTGGTATGGCACCGCGCGGGCTGTGACGCTCTACGACATCTATTTCTTCGACGATGGCCCGACGCCCGATCCGGAGATTTTCGCGGACATCATCGGCCGCAATTTCCGCAATCCCGAGGAAGGGCTGGGCTTCGACGGATCGCCGGTCGCCCATATGTGGCGGACCGCGATCTGGCCGAACAATCTACTTTAGCACCAGCCCGCCATCGCCCTCATCGACATGCACCGTCGCCCCATCGGGCACATCGCCGAGCAGGATCTTGTCCGCCAGCGGGTCCTGCAGATATTTCTGCACCGCGCGTTTCAATGGACGTGCGCCATAGACCGGATCATAGCCGACCCGGCCCAGCCACGCTCGCGCCGCGTCCGTCAGGTCGAGCACGACCTTGCGGTCCGCCAGCAGCTTGCCGACGCGCGCCACCTGCAGATCGACGATCGGGCCCATATGATCCTGGCCGAGCCGGTGGAATAGGATGATCTCGTCGAGCCGGTTGAGGAATTCGGGCCGGAAATGGCCGCGGACAACCTCCATCACCTGCGGCTCGACCTTTTCGACATCGTCTCCTTCGCCGAGTGACGCGATGAACTGGCTGCCGAGGTTCGAGGTCAGGATAATCAGCGTGTTGGTGAAATCGACCGTCCGCCCCTGCCCGTCGGTCAGTCGGCCATCGTCAAGCACCTGCAGCAGCACGTTGAAGACATCGCCATGCGCCTTTTCGACCTCGTCGAAGAGCACGACCTGATAGGGGCGCCTGCGCACGGCTTCGGTCAGGACGCCGCCTTCCTCATAGCCGACATAGCCCGGAGGCGCGCCGATCAGGCGGGCGACCGAATGCTTTTCCATGAATTCGCTCATGTCGATGCGGACCATCGCAGAGTCGTCATCGAAGAGGAACCCGGCGAGCGCCTTGGTCAGCTCGGTCTTGCCGACGCCCGTGGGCCCGAGGAACAGGAAGCTGCCTAGCGGCCGGTTCGGGTCCTGCAACCCGGCGCGGGCGCGGCGGACGGCGGTCGAGACGGCTTTCACCGCATCGGCCTGGCCGATCACGCGCTTGCCGATCGTATCTTCCATCTGGAGCAGTTTCTCGCGCTCGCCGGTCAGCATCCGTTCCATCGGAATGCCGGTCCATTTGGCGACGACCGAAGCAATGTCATCCTCGGTCACTTCCTCCCGCAGCATAGCGCCCTCGGCCGCGTTTTCCGCCTCGGCAAGCTGCTTTTCGAGTGTCGGGATCGTGCCATATTGCAGCTCGCCGGCCTTGGCGAGATCGCCGCCACGCTGCGCCTGCTCAAGCTGGAGCCGCGCCGCATCGAGCTGCTCTTTGACCTTGGCTTCCGAATGGATCTTGTCCTTTTCGGCCTGCCAGCGTGTGGTGAGCGCCGCAGATTGCTCCTCGAGATTGGCGAGTTCGGCCTGCAGATTGGACAGCCGCTCCTTCGAAGCGGCATCGGTTTCCTTCGCCAGCGCGAGCGATTCGATCTTCAGCTGGATGATCTTGCGGTCGAGCGTCTCGATCGCTTCGGGCTTGGATTCGACTTCCATCCGCAACCGCGAGGCGGCTTCGTCCATAAGGTCGATCGCCTTGTCGGGCAGGAAGCGGTCGGAAATATAGCGGTGCGAAAGCGTCGCCGCTGCCACCAGCGCGCCATCGGTGATCCGTACGCCGTGGTGGAGTTCGTATTTTTCCTTCAAGCCCCGCAGGATCGAAATCGTGTCCTCGACGGTCGGCTCGCCGATGAAGACAGGCTGGAACCGCCGCTGAAGCGCGGGGTCCTTTTCGACATGCTTGCGATATTCGTCCAGCGTCGTTGCGCCGATACAATGAAGTTCGCCGCGCGCCAGCGCGGGCTTGAGCAGGTTGGAAGCATCCATCGCGCCTTCTGATTTGCCAGCGCCGATCAGCGTGTGCATCTCGTCGATGAAAAGGACAATCTGCCCCTCCGCGCCACGCACTTCGTCGAGCACGCCCTTCAACCGCTCCTCGAATTCGCCGCGATATTTGGCGCCCGCGATCAGAGAGCCCATGTCGAGCGCCATCAGCGTCCGATCCTTCAGGCCGTCGGGCACATCGCCATTGGCGATCCGCAGCGCGAGGCCTTCGGCAATCGCAGTCTTGCCGACGCCGGGTTCGCCGATCAGGACCGGGTTGTTCTTGGTGCGGCGCGCGAGGATCTGGATCGTGCGGCGGATTTCCTCGTCGCGGCCGATGACCGGATCGAGCTTGCCATCGCGTGCGGCTTGCGTGAGGTCGCGGGCGAACTTCTTGAGCGCGTCATAGCGGTCCTCGGCCGAGGCTGTGTCAGCCGTCCTGCCGCCGCGCAATTCGTTGATCGCGGCATTGAGCGCTTCGGCCTTCACGCCAGCGGCGGAAAGCGCCTTGCCTGCGGTTGTGGTGGTTGCAAGCACAAGCGCGAGCAGCAACCGCTCGACCGTTACATAGCTGTCGCCCGATTTCTGCGCGACTTGCTCCGCCTGGTCGAGGACGCGGACCGCGTCATTGTCGAGACCCGGCGTCTGCTGCGCCCCGCTGCCCGAGACGGCCGGCACCTTGGCCAGCGCCGCATCGGTTTCGCGCATCGCGGTCGCTGCGTCGCCGCCTGCCGCCTTGATCAGGCCGGAGGCCATGCCCTGCTCGTCTTCGAGCAAGGCTTTCAGAAGATGTTCGGGCGAAATGCGCTGATGATTCATCCGGATCGCAACGGTCTGGGCCGATTGCAGGAAACCCTTGGCGCGGTCTGTGAATTTCTCGAGGTTCATGAGATGGACAGGCTCCTTTGACGAACAATGTAGTGTTGCTGAATTGCAACACAAGGGCGATCGGTATTTTCCCTTAACTGCATCCGGGCGCGCCGATGATCAGTCGCTTGATACAGCATCTGTGCGAAGCCCTTGCAATTGTCGGGCGCTTGGGCTGATCTCCCGCCAACAATGGTTCGGGGAGTGGTGAATGCGGCGTATTGGCAAGATCTTGCTAGGCTTGATCGCCCTGTTGTCGGTCGCGTCGCTGTTCTGGGAGCCGTTGGTCGCTACCCAGACGCCCCCGCCCCCGCCCCATCGCTATGATGCGCGCATCGTCCGTGACGAATACGGAGTGCCGCACATTTTCGGCAAGACCGATGCCGATGCGTCATACGGCCTTGCCTATGCCCATTCGGAGGATGATTTCTCGACGATCGAGGAAGTGCTGGCGATGACCCGCGGGCGGGCGGGCGCGATGATCGGGGCCGACGGCGCCAAGATCGACTATGTTTTCCATTTGCTGCGGGTGCACGAAACGGCGTCGCGCGAATATCCGAAGATGCCCGCCGATGTTCGTGCGGTCCTTGAAGGCTATGCCGCCGGGCTCAACCATTATGCCGCGACACATCCAGGCGAAGTCCGGCTGCGCCGGCTCTTCCCGGTGAATGGAGAGGATATTGCCGCGGGCTTCATCCTGCGCTCGCCGTTTTTCTTCGGGCTCGACGATACGATCGGAAAGCTTGCCGAAAGCAAGGAGCCTCCACGCGGGACGGCAGCGGCCATGACCCCTGCGGGGCGCGATCCTGCCATGAACGGCTCGAATGCCTTTGCAGTTTCGCCCAAACGGATGGCGGACGGGAAGACGTGGCTGATCTCCAATTCGCACCAGCCCTATGAAGGCGGGGTTGCCTGGTATGAGGCGTCGATGCAGTCGAGCGAGGGACTCCACATGTCCGGTGCGCTCTTCCCCGGCTCGCCGTTCATCCTCCTGGGGCACAATGCCAATCTGGGCTGGACGAATACGGTCAACGGCCCCGACCTGATCGACGTCTACAAGCTCGTCCTGAATGGTGCCGGCACCCAATATCGCTATGACGGCAAATGGCTGCCGCTGGAAAAGGAGCGGGTCTGGCTGCCGATCCGGTTCGGGCCCTTCACCATCCCCGTGCCCCAGACTGTCTACCATGCGATCCAGGGGCCAGTGATTCTCAACAAGAATGGCGCGTTCGCGATCCGCTATGCGGCGATCGACCAGGCGCGCAGCCTCGAGCAATATTACCGGATCACCAAGGCGCAGAACTGGGGCGAATGGACACAGGCCATGTCGCTTGGCGGCATCCCGGCCACCAATTTTGTCTATGCGGACAAGACCGGGCGGATCGCCTATATTTACAACGCGCTGTTCCCGCCGCGCAAACCCGGCTTCGATTATACTCGCGTCCTGCCCGGCGACACCTCTGCCGATATGTGGGATGGCGATCTCGGCTTTGACCGGATGCCGAAAATCGTCGACCCGGCAAGCGGCTATCTGGTCAATTCGAACAACACACCCTTTATCGCGGCAGGCCCGGGATCGGAACTCAATCCAGCGGACTACTCTCCGTTGCTCGGCATCGAGCGGCGGATGACCAACCGGATCGTCCGCGCCATCGAGCTGCTGTCGGCGGAAAAGGGTGCGATTACGCCCGAGCGGCTGCTCCAGATCAAGTTCGATACCGCGTATAGCAAGAACAGTTTCGCCGGACGCTGGATGGACAAGATTCTCGCGCTCGATCTCAAGGCCGAACCCGACCTGGCCAAGGCACAAGCCTTGCTTAAGACATGGGACTGGAACAGCGACGGCAATGCCCCGGCCGATGCGCTCGGTGAAGCGATGATGCACATGGCGAACTCGGCCGCCTATCATGGCGATCCCCTGCCCGATGCCCATGCCAAGCTGCGCGAGGTGGTGGACAGGTTGATGAAAGGCTTCGGCCGGATCGATCCTCCGCTTGGCGAAGTGCAGCGGATGATCCACGGCAAGGTCGACCTGCCCGCCAATGGGGGCACCGATACGCTGCGGGCGGCGACGACCTGGGACCCGCAGCCCGATGGCCATATGCGCGTGAAGCATGGCGACAGCTTCATCATGTTGGTCAACTGGGACAAGGCGGGACATGTCAGTTCGCAGTCGATCCAGCCCTATGGCGAAGCGACGACGCGGCCCGATTCACCTCATTATACCGATCAGATGAAGCTGTTCGTCGAACACCGCTTCAAACCGGTCCATTTCGACCCCAGCGATCTCGCAAGGCATGCCAGCCGCGCCTATCGCGTGAACTGACACCAGACAAGGATTTCACGATGCGTAAGACCCCGGCTTTGTTTGCCCTGTTGCCACTGGCTGGCCTGTCCATGGCGCCAGCCTTTGCGGCTGCGCCGGACAAGCCCGCGCCGGTCTCGAAGCTCGTTGCAGCGGTCAATATTCCCTATGAGCAATTCACGCTCGCGAACGGGCTGCGCGTCATTGTCCATACCGACCGCAAGGCGCCGGTGGTTGCCGTATCGGTCTGGTACGACGTCGGCTCAAAACACGAGCCAAAGGGCAAGACCGGCTTTGCCCACCTGTTCGAGCATCTGATGTTCAATGGATCGGAGAATGTCCCTGGCGATTTCTTCGAGCCGCTCCAGCAGATCGGCGCCACCGATCTCAACGGAACGACCTGGTTCGATCGGACCAACTATTTCGAGACCGTGCCGACCGCGGCGCTTGATCGCACATTGTTCATGGAAGCGGACCGGATGGGGCATTTGCTCGGCGGGATCACGCAGGGAAAGCTCGATAACCAGCGCAGCGTTGTCCAGAACGAAAAGCGCCAGGGCGATACCCAGCCCTATGGCCTGACCGAATATGCCCAGATTGCGGGCCTGTTTCCGCCCGAGCATCCCTATGGCCATACCACGATCGGTTCGATGTCCGATCTCGACAAGGCAAGCCTCGAGGATGTGAAGGGCTGGTTCCGCCAGCACTATGGCCCGAACAACGCCGTGCTGGTGCTGGCGGGCGACATTGATGTACCGACCGCGCGGGCGCTGGTTGAAAAGCGGTTTGGAAGTTTTCCGGCAGGCCCGAAGCAGGGGCCGATCGCGGCGCCCATCCCGACGCTTGCTGCCCCTAAATCGGAAATCATGAAGGATCAGGTGGCAACGACCCGACTCTACCGCTGGTGGGTGGTGCCCGGCCTCAATGATCCCGATACGGTGCCGCTTTCGGTGGGCATGGCGGTCCTTGGCGGCCTTGCCAGTTCGCGGCTCGACAATGCCTTGGTCCGCGATGAAAAACTTGCCGTAGGCGTGACGGCCAGCCTGCAGACCTTTGCGCAGATGAGCATTGCCGAAATTACGGCCGATGTCCGCCCGGGGGGCGATGTCGCGCAGGTCAACAAGCGGCTCGACGAACTTCTTGGCGAGCTGATGACCAAGGGCCCCAATGCCGACGAAGTCCAGCGCGTGGCGACGCGTGCAGTTTCGGCCAAGATTGTGGGGCTCGAATCGGTCGGCGGTTTTGGCGGCAAGGCCGTGGCGCTTGCCGAAGGGGCGCTCTATTCGAATGACCCCGACCAGTACCGGAAGGAATTGGCAGCCTATGCAAGCGCGACGCCAGTCTCCGTACGCGCGGCGTTGCAGAAGTGGCTGTCGCGGCCCGTCTATGCCCTGACAGTCGAGCCGGGCGAACGCACAGCCTATGAGGAAGCGACCAGGGTCGATCCGCCTTCGGCGCCCCAACAGGAAGCTGCGCTCGATCCGTCCAAGCTTCCGCCGGTCGGTTCATTTTCGGCGCTGACCTTTCCGGCAATTGAGCGCGCCCAGCTCAGAAATGGCATAAAGGTCTATTTCGCGCGCCGTACGGCTGTGCCGACGGTGCAGGTCAATGTCTCGTTCGACGCCGGGTTTGCGGCCGACCCCAAGGATGCGCTCGGAACGCAGGCACTGATGCTGAGAGTTATGCGCGAGGGCACCAGGACGCGCAATTCCCGCCAGCTTGCCGAGGAAGGCGAAAGGCTTGGCGCGAACATTTCCTCGGGCGCAAGCCTCGACCGGACGGGCATCGGCATTTCGGCGCTTTCGGCAAATCTGGGCCTTTCGCTCGACCTGCTTGCGGATATTGTCCGCAATCCGGCCTTTGCGCCCGATGAAGTGAACCGGGTCCGGATCCAGCAGCTTGCCGGTATCGCCGCTGAACTCCAGGATCCCGGAGCCATTGCCGCACGCGCGCTCCCGACCCTGCTCTGGGGGAAGGGGCATCCCTATGCCGTTCCCGGCAGCGGAAGCGGGGACGCGGCTGTGGTCAGGGCCCTGACGCCGGCGGCCCTTTCGGCGTTCCATGATCGCTGGCTGCGTCCGGAAACGGCAAGCATCTTTGTGGTCGGTGATACCACGCTCAAGGCCTTGATGCCGTTGCTCGAGCACAGTTTTGGAGGCTGGAAGGGCCGGGGCGAGGCGCCTCCGGTCAAGAATTTCAACGTTCCGATTCCCGCTCCACGGGCCCGGATCGTTCTGATCGACCGCCCCAATGCGCCGCAATCGACGATTTCGGCCGGGGTGGTGCTGGGCCGGAGCAGCCGGGACGACCTGGTCACGCTCCGCGCCGCGAATGAGGTCTTTGGTGGATCCTTCCTTTCGCGCATCAATAGCGATCTGCGTGAAACCAAGGGCTGGTCCTATGGGGTGAGTAGCGGCATCGGCACCGAAGAGAACAAGGTCACATTCCAGATTCGGGCGCCTGTCCAGGCCGATCGCACAGGCGATTCGATTCGCGCGCTCCAAGCACAACTCGGCGATTTCACTGGCAAGAGCGGAATCACCGCTGCGGAGCTTGAACGTACGGTCAACGGCGATATTCGCGAGCTGCCGGGAAGCTTCGAGACATCGGGGGCCGTGCTTGCCAGCGTCCAGAGAATCATCGCGCTCGGGCGGCCGGACAATTATTACGAGATCCTGCCGCAAAAATATCTGGCGATGACGGCGACGGGTCTCGATCGAGAGTTCCGTAACGTCATCGACCCGAAATCGCTTGTCTGGGTCGTGGTCGGGGACGCAAGGAAGATACGTCCTCAACTTGACGGCCTTGGCCTGCCGGTTGAAGAGATGACGTTATCCGCAGCCAATTGAGTGCGCGGCAAGCAAGGAGATCATGATGTCTGTTGCAGGTTCCTATGAATGCGTGACCAAGACCCCGATGGGCGATCAGAAGTCGGTCCTGACGGTCAATGTCGCTGGCGATAGCTGGACTGGCACCAATGCCGGGGCCCAGGGCTCGCTCGACGTTTACGATGGCAAGGTCGATGGCAATACCTTGACCTGGAAGATGAACATGACCGTCCCGATGCCGATGACACTCGAAGGCACGGCGACCGTCGATGGTGACACGATTACCGGCAGCGTGAAGGCCGGAATGTTCGGCTCGATGCCGCTTTCGGGTACGCGTCAAGCCTAACCGACCCGGGTTATATGCCCCATTTTGCGGCCCGGCCGTGCCTCATGCTTTCCATAAAGATGAAGGTGCGCGCCGGGATCGCTCGCCAGTGCCAGCCAATTGTCGGCATCATGGCCGATCAGGTTCCGCATTTCGATCCGTGAGCCGCGCAGGGCGGTTGCGCCCAGCGGCAGGCCGACAATCGCGCGGATGTGGTTTTCGAATTGCGAGGTGACCGCGCCCTCGATCGTCCAATGTCCCGAATTATGGACCCGCGGCGCCAGCTCATTGAAAACGGGCCCCTCGGCACCCGCAAAGAATTCGATCGTGAAAACGCCCACATAGTCGAGCCGCTCCGCAATCCGGCGCGCAAGAGCCCGGGCGGCGGGCACTTGCTGGCGAACGATGTCGGGTGCCGGAATCGTCGATGTCGCAAGAATGCCGTCCTTGTGGACGTTCTCCGGAGTGTCCCAGAATGAGACGCTTCCTTTCTGGTCGCGCGCAACGATCAGCGAGAATTCATGGTCGAAACGCACCATTGCCTCAAGAATGGCCGGGCATTGGCCAATGGCATTCCAGGCGGCATCGGCGTCGGCGGCCAACTTGAGGCGCGCTTGCCCTTTGCCGTCATAGCCAAGGCGCACTGTCTTCAGGATGGCGGGAAGCCCAACGGCAGCGATCGCCCGATCAAGATCGGCGCGGCTGTCGACCGCTTCCCAGGGCGCAGTGCGCCCGCCCTGTTCCGTGGCAAAGCGCTTCTCGGCAACCCTGTCCTGCCCGATCTCGAGCGCCCGGAGCGGGGGAAACAGCGGCCTGGCCTCGGTCAACGGTTTGAGCGGCGCAGGATCGATGTTCTCGAACTCGAACGTGACGACTGACACGTCATGGGCAAAGGCCAGGAGTTTTCGAGCATCGCCATAATCCCCCTGGATCCATTTCGCGCTGACGTCAGCCGCGGGGCCGCTCGCCTCGGGCGCATAGATATGGCAGCGATAACCCAGCTGGGCCGCAGCCATGCTCAGCATCCGGCCAAGCTGGCCACCGCCGATAATGCCAATCGTGGACCCGGGGGGAAGCGGCGTCATGCAGGGTCGGTCGCCACACTGTCGGTCTGCGCAGCGCGCCAGTCGCTGAGCCGTTTGGCCAGCGCCGCGTCCGAAAGCGCAAGGATCGCGCCTGCCAGAAGGCCGGCATTGGTCGCCCCCGCCTTTCCGATGGCGAGTGTGCCGACCGGAATTCCACCCGGCATCTGGACGATCGACAAGAGGCTGTCCATGCCCTTCAAGGCCTTGGATTCGACCGGCACGCCAAGAACCGGCAGGGTCGTCATCGAAGCGGCCATGCCGGGCAGATGCGCCGCGCCGCCTGCGCCCGCAATGATCACTTTCAGCCCGCGGCCGGCGGCTTCGCGCGCATAGGTGTAGAGCCTTTCGGGCGTGCGGTGGGCAGAAACCACGCGTGTCTCATGCGCAATTCCCAGCGCGTCGAGCGCGTCGGCGGCATGGCGCATCGTCTCCCAATCGGACGCGCTGCCCATGATGATGCCGACCTGCGGCGCGCTTTCACTCATGATGATGGAATGCCTTGTTGCCAGTCCTCAAGGCTCAAGGTCTTTAACCGGCACTTGTGCGAAGCGCAACGCACCGGCACTGTGATCGTGATCACATTGGCGCTCTGGCGTGACCCTATGATAGAAACCTTGTCTTGGAGTCACTGTGTAGCGTGTTAGGGGACGTGGGATTGAAGGAATTGGATAGCGAGGTCGTTCGGCGTCTTGCGAACGAGAATGACGGGCTGAAGGCGACGCTTGCCGATTTGCGAGCGCGTCTGGAAGAGCTGGAGCGTCTGGCGGATACGGATACGCTTCTGCCTCTCCCGAACCGGCGGGCCTTTTTGCGGGAACTCGAACGGGTCCTGCACCAGGTGGCGCGTCACAACACGCCGGCCGCAGTCCTGTATATCGATCTGAACGGCTTGAAGGCGATCAACGATTGCCATGGCCATCAGGCGGGCGACGCAGTGCTGCTTCATGTCGCCCGAATCCTGAAGGCGAGTCTGCGCGCCGGGGATATGGTCGCCCGGATCGGCGGGGATGAATTCGGGCTGATCCTCGATCATCTCGACGAACCGGCGGCCCGCGCAAAGGCGGATCTCCTGGCCGCGGCCGTCGCGCGCGAGCCCGTCGATCTTGGCCGCGCGACGATCGATGTCGGCGTTACCGCTGGGCTCGCCATGGTGCAGGCGGGCGACGCCGTCGAAACCATCCTCGCCCGTGCGGACACCGCGATGTACGCTCAGCGTTCCGAGAGATAGTATCGATCGGTTGCGGTCAAATCGTCGGCCAGTTCGTAAACGATTGGCTGGCCGGTCGGGATTTCGAGGCCCGTAATCTCGTCATCGGGGATGTTCGAGAGGTGCTTGACCAGCGCCCGGAGCGAATTGCCATGCGCCGAGATGAGTACGCGCTGACCCGAACGGAGCGCGGGCGCAATCCGCGCTTCCCAATAGGGCAGCACGCGCGCGATTGTATCCTTTAGACTTTCGGTTGCCGGTACCTTGATCCCGGCGTAGCGGCGGTCCGATGACAGGTCGTAGAGGCTGCCCGGTTCGAGCGGCGGGGGCGGAACATCGAAGCTGCGCCGCCAGATCTTCACCTGCTCGTCGCCATGCTTGGCGGCGGTCTCAGCCTTGTCGAGACCTGTCAGCCCGCCATAGTGCCGCTCATTGAGGCGCCAGTCCTTTTCGACGGGTAGCCAGAGCCGGCCCATTTCCTCAAGCGCGAGATTGAGCGTCTTGATCGCGCGGGTCTGGAGCGAAGTGAAGGTGCAATCGAAATCCAGCCCCTTGTCGCGCATGAGCGTGCCGGCGGCCCGCGCTTCGGCGGCGCCCTTCTCCGTCACATCGACATCCCACCAGCCGGTAAAGCGGTTCTCGAGGTTCCAGGCCGATTGGCCGTGGCGGATCAGGACAAGGGTGGGCATGGGGCGGCAATCTCCAGCAAAAGGATGCGCGAGCCGCTTAGGAGGCGAAATGCCGCTTCGCAAGCATCAGCGGATGAGCCGGAGCGTAAAGAAACGGTTGAATGGGTCATCGACATATGTACCGAAAGGGCCGCATTCCTCAAATCCGTGGCGCCTGTAGAAGCCATGGGCAGCGTCGAACGCAGGGCCCGATCCCGTCTCGAGGCTCAGCCGCTCATATCCCCTGGCGCGCACGGCCTGAATGATCGTGTCGAGCAGCTTAGCGCCGACGCCCTGGCGCAGATGGGCCTGCCGTGTGCGCATCGACTTGATCTCGCCCTGTTTCGGATCAAGCTCCTTGAGCGCTCCGCATCCGGCCAGAGCATCGCCCGCCCAGGCCGACCAGAAGGTGATTTCCGGGCGGCGCAGCTGCTCCAGATCAAGCGCGTGGACGCTTTCGGGCGGCGAGTGCGCGAACATGCCATCCAGATGTTCCTGCAGGAGCAACGCGATCTCGGATCCGCTCAGATCGTCCTCTATGACGCGAATCATGCAGCGACGTGCCGGGCAAGGACCTCCAGGCAGGCATGAGCCAGCGTCCGGCAGCGCTCGGGGCTCCATGCCCGATCCGCATCGGGATTCGAATCATGGTCCTTGAACGGCATTTCGAGCGTCATCGACACGCAGCCCAGATGTGAAAAGCGATTGGCAAGCTGGTTGGTCGACATGGTGAGGTTCGCCCGGCCCGGCCCGGAAGCCGGATAGCCGAGTCGCGTCTGAAAATCGGGCGTCTGTTCGGCAAGTGCATTGCGATAGGCATAGAAACGATTTCCTTGGACGTCGGTCCAGTTCGGAATGCCTTCGAATCCGGCGATGAAATTGGCGGGAATCGCCTCATCGCCGTGCACATCCATTGCCCAGTGCACGCCCGTCGCATCCATCGCATCGCGCACGCACAGCACTTCGGGGCTGCGTTCGGCCGAAGGGTCCGCCCATTCACGGTTGAGATTCGTGCCCACCGCATTGGTCCGCAAATGCCCCCGGCAGGATCCGTCGGGATTCATGTTGGGGACGACGTGGATGGTGCACTTTTCGCGCAGCTTTTGCGCGGTTTCGCTTTCCGCGTCAGTGAGCAGCGCCAGCGCGCCTTCCATCCACCATTCGGCCATGCTCTCGCCCGGATGCTGGCGGGCATAGAGCCAGACCTGAGTGGGCCCGGTTCCCATGCGCAGGCAGTCGATCGGCTGCCCGTCGAGCGAGCGGCCAAGCTCCGCAAGCTCCACCCCCGGGGCAGCCGCGATCCGCTGGACAAGGTCGTGATGGCGCTCAATCGAATAGGGCGCGAAATAGGCGAACCAGACGCAGTCGAGAGCCGGCGTGTGGCGGATCGTCAGCACGCCATCGGAATAGCTTGTGTCTGCGCAGCGCCAGTCCGCACGATCGTCAGAAAAGCGCGCCTTGTAGTTCGTCCAGCCATCGGGATAGGCCGAGCCGGCGCAGTTCGTGATGTTCAGTGTGATTTGCTGGCCGCGGGCGCCCGAAACGCGGAAATGAAACCATTGATAGAAGTCCGAATGCGCGTCCTTGCGGATTTCGAGATTTGCCTTGGTTCCGTCGATCGACGTGACGATGATGTTGCCGCTGTCAAAGGCGGCGTTGATCTGCATGCTCATAGGTGATTGTTATCCCCAATGTTGCATGCCGGGCAAGCGGCGCGGTTTTTCAGGGAACCACGATCGTCTTGCCCGATTCGCCGGGGAAGCCGGTAAATAGCGCGCGCGACAATTTGTCCGCGGCAAGCCCCGGCTGTGCTGAGGGTGCATTGGACGGCGCTTCGGTTTGCGCGCGCCCTTCCCAAACCACGGCCCCATCCGCATTGCGCTTGATTCGCACTTCGAGCCGCGAGATGATGGTCTTGCGGCTGTTATCGCCACCAATCCCGAAACTGGTTCCAAGACCCACGCCCACGTGGCGACCAAAGCTGCCGCCGCCGATGCCGATTGTGACCGGGGAGATCTTCGCCGTCCGATCGCGCGCCTCACGAGAATATCCGATTTCAGCTGCAAAGGCCGGATTTGCCCCTTCGGCGAAGCCCAGGCGCGTCAGTTCGCGCGAGACGGCAATCGCATAGGTGCGGAATTCGATCGTATTGCCGTCCGTATCGGCAAGCGGGCCGATCGCCACCGCTCCCGGAGCAATGGTATCGTTCACGTGAAAGCGGGTAACTTCGACCGGCGGCAGCTTGGCCGTGCAGCCTGGCAACAGCAGCATCGCAGCAGAAGCAAAAACTAGAGTACGCATAACTATTCTCCCACAGGGACGCCTTGACTTTGGGCCATCTGCCCCTTAGGCGGCAGCCTTCTTTTTCCAGATCATAGAGAAACAGGCAAGCGATCATGAAGATCCGCAATTCACTCAAGTCGCTCAAGGACCGGCATCGGGACAACCGCGTGATCCGTCGTCGCGGGCGCACATACGTCATCAACAAGACGAACCGCCGCTTCAAGGCCCGCCAGGGCTAAGCCGCGTCGTGGCCGTGAAAGCGGTCGTTTTCGATGTCGGGCGGGTTCTGTACGAATGGGACCGCCGCCACCTTTTCGAAAAGCTGATCGAGGGCCGGGAAGAGCTTGACCGGTTCCTCGATATCGTCGTGCCGATTGACTGGCACGAACAGCATGATGCCGGGCATCCGATCGACGCGATGATCGCGGAACGGATCGCCCAATTCCCCGATCATGAAATGTTGCTGCGTGCCTATCGCGAGCGCTGGCTGGAAACCATTCCCGGGCCGGTGCCGGGCGTGCACGCGCTGGTCGAGGATCTGTTGCGGCTTGGCGTCCCGCTATTCGCCATCACGAATTTCGGGGCCGATTTCTGGGAAATGTTTCGGCCGACGGCACCAATCTTCGATCGCTTCGACGACATCATCGTTTCCGGCATCGAAAAGCTGGTGAAGCCCGATCCGGCCATTTATGCGCTGGCGCTGAAGCGGTTCGGTCTCGCCCCCGGCGAGGGAGTGTTCGTCGACGACAGCCTGCCCAATGTCGAAGGCGCGCGGGCGAGTGGCTTTGTCGCGCACCATTTCACTGGCGCGCAAGCTCTCCGCGCCGAACTAGCGGCCCTTGAGCTCCTGCCCCGTCAGCCGGACGACGTGCAACACATTGGTTGAACCCGGCGTCCCGAACGGCACGCCGGCCATCATGATCACCCGGTCTCCGCCAGAGGCGATGCCCTGGCGCAGCGCCATCCGCTTCGACTTGGCGACCATTTCCTCGAACGAGGTCACGTCACGGGTCGAGACGGCGTGGACGCCCCAGAGTAAACCGAGGCGACGGGCCGTCACGAGCTTTGGCGTAAGCACAAGAATCGGGACCAGCGGCCGTTCGCGCGCGATTCGCCGCGCGGTCGATCCCGATTCGGTGAAACAGATGATGCACTTGGCCGAAACGGTCCGCGAAATGTCGAACGCGGCTTCGGAAAGCGCGTCGGCAGTCGTCGGGTCGGGCCGGGTTTCGGTGAAATGGACGCGCGCGGCATACGCAGGATCGGTTTCGACGTTGATCGCGATCCGGTTCATCATGGCGACGGATTCGACCGGCCAGTCCCCGGCCGCCGATTCGGCGGACAGCATCACGGCATCGGCGCCATCGTAAATCGCGGTGGCCACGTCGGATACTTCGGCGCGGGTCGGTGTCGGCGCCTTGATCATCGATTCGAGCATCTGGGTCGCGACGACCACCGGCCGGCCCATCCGCCGCGCGGCCTCGACAATCCGCTTCTGCGCCGGCGGCACCGCTTCGGGCGGCAGTTCGACGCCAAGATCGCCGCGCGCGACCATCACCGCGTCGGCAAGTTCGATGATCTCGTCGAGCCGGGTCAGGGCCGCAGGCTTTTCGATCTTGGCCAGCAGCGCTGCGCGCCCGCTGATCAGCTTTCTTGCCTCGGCCAGATCCTCGGGCCGCTGGACGAAGCTGAGCGCGATCCAGTCCACGCCTTGCTCCAGCGCGAAGGCAAGGTCGGAAAGGTCCTTTTCCGTCAATGCGGCCATCGGCACGACAACATCGGGCACGTTCAGGCCCTTATTGTCCGAGAGCCGGCCGCCGACTTCCACTCGGGTGGTGATCTTGTCAGTGGACATCTTCTCGACGCGCAGAACCAGCTTGCCATCGTCGAGCAGCAGGCGCGCGCCGATTTCGAGCGCCTCGAAAATCTCCTTGTGCGGAAGGCAGGCTCGTTTCGCATTGCCGGGTGCCGCATCGCGATCCAGCATAAACACTTGCCCGGTTTCGAGGATGGCCGATCCGCCCGCAAATTTTCCGACGCGCAATTTGGGCCCCTGCAAGTCGGCCAGGATGGTCGTTGGCCGCCCGAGAGATTTTTCGAGCGCGCGGATCGACTTGATGAGCTCTGCCTTTTCGGCTTGCGCGCCGTGACTCATGTTGATGCGAAAGGCGTCTGCCCCCGCCTTGAACAGCTTCTCGATCATTTCGGGCGTGTTGCTGGCGGGCCCGAGGGTCGCGAGAATGCGCACCTTGCGCGCGCGGGGGGCAACGTCACGGTGCTGGCGGGGTGTGATCAAGCGAAGCTCCTCTGGTTCGACCCTGCCTTAGCGGCTATCTTCGGGGCGGGGAATCCCGCAAAGGACCAAAGATGGAGATAAAAATCGACGATGCCGTAGCGGCTGCCGCGTTCCGCAGGCTAGTCGCCCATTTGCGCCACCGGACCGACGCGCAGAATGTCGACCTGATGGGGCTGGCAGGCTTCTGCCGCAATTGCCTGGGCGATTGGGTAGCCGAAGCCGGCGGCATGACGAAGGAAGAAGGCCGCGCGCTGGTTTACGGGATGCCCTACGCCGAATGGAAGGCGAAACACCAGACCGAGGCGACGCCCGAACAGCTTGCAAGGATGCAGGAAAGCATTGCGAAGAACGGTTGATCGGCCCTAAGGCCGCGCCTCAAATCGAATCCGGAGAATCTGATGAGTGACGTTGTAGCCGTTGACGAATTGCGCCTGTTGATCGAGCGGATCGAGCGGCTTGAGGAAGAGAAAAAGGGCATCGCCGACGATATTCGCGACGTCTATTCCGAAGCCAAGGCGCGCGGTTACGATGCCAAGATCATGCGCCAGATCGTCCGCTTGCGCAAAATGGAAACGCATGACCGGCAGGAAATGGAGGCGATCCTCGATACCTACAAGGCGGCGCTGGGGCTCTAGCGGCGCCGGTGTTGCCCAAAGCCCGCCCGATGGGCTAGGGCGCAGCCCAATCCCATTCCAGACAGAACGGTTTCCATGGCAGGCCATTCCAAGTTCAAGAACATCATGTATCGCAAGGGCGCGCAGGACAAGAAGCGCTCGGCGATGTTTTCCAAGCTCAGCCGCGAAATCACCGTCGCGGCCAAATCGGGCGTGCCCGATCCGGACATGAACCCGCGGCTGCGTTCGGCGGTGATCGCGGCGCGCGCGCAATCGATGCCCAAGGACAATATCGAGCGCGCGATTAGCAAGGCGACGAGCGGCGAAGGGGATAATTACGAGGAAATCCGCTACGAAG
>Ga0209023_10001755_pt1 | contig 28355 bp, 27 predicted proteins | sample LakOneMetagenome_FD_187468 | JGI IMG/M metagenome (GOLD analysis project Ga0209023, IMG submission 187468) | Freshwater and sediment microbial communities from Lake Erie, Canada (SPAdes) (version 2) | ecosystem: Environmental > Aquatic > Freshwater > Lentic | place: Lake Erie, Canada...
CAGGTTGGCGTCGGTGGAGAACGGGGCTTCGCCGCGCTTGTCGTTCGGCACCGGGATCTGGTGCGCTTCGGCCCAGGCGATCAGCGCGGTGCGGCTGGTCAGGTCCCATTCGCGCCACGGGGCAATGACCTTGATTTCGGGGGCGAGGGCATAGGCCGACAGTTCGAACCGCACCTGGTCGTTGCCCTTGCCGGTCGCGCCGTGGGCGATCGCATCGGCGCCGGTTTCGCGGGCGATCTCGATCAGGCGCTTGGAAATCAACGGGCGGGCAATGGAGGTGCCGAGCAGGTAATCGCCTTCATAGCGGGCATTGGCGCGCATCATCGGGAAAACGAAATCGCGCACGAATTCCTCGCGCATGTCGTCAATATAGATGTGCTCATCGGGCACGCCCATCAGTTTGGCCTTGGCGCGAGCGGGTTCCAGTTCCTCGCCCTGGCCCAGATCGGCGGTGAAAGTCACCACCTCGCAGCCGTAAGTGACTTGCAGCCACTTCAGGATAACCGAGGTATCGAGGCCGCCCGAATAGGCGAGGACGACTTTCTTGATATCTGACATGGCTGGTTTTCCGCTGGATTGGCGTTAGGATTCGCCGCGCGCACTAGGGCAAGCGCAGGGGGAGAGCAAGCCGATGGCCAAAGCCGATCTCAAGACCAAGGCAACCGAAGTTAGCGTTGCCGATTACATCGCCGGGCAGGACAGCGCCCAGCGCCGCGAAGAGGGCGCCGCGCTCGACGCGCTGTTCCGCCGCGTGACTGGGTGTGAGCCGAAGATGTGGGGCCCTTCGATTATCGGCTATGGCAGCTACAACTACAAATATGACAGCGGCCGCGAAGGCACGATGTGCCGGACCGGGTTCAGCCCGCGCAAGGCCGCGCTGACGCTCTACGCGATGGGTGGTCCCGGTGAGACCCAGGAAGGTGAACAACTGCTCGCCAAATTGGGCAAGCACACCACCGGCAAGGGATGCCTTTACATCAAGAAGCTGGCCGACGTGGATCTGGCGGTGCTCGAGCGGTTGGTCGCGATCAGCTGGCAGGTGATGAACGAGAGGTATCCGGATTGACGTGCGCTTACCGCACCCGCGTCCAATCCATGTACCAGCCGTATTCCCAGGTCTTGCCGTTGTCGCGCGACATGACCTGATACCAGCGGCACGAATTGGCTGTGATCTTGTCCCACACCGCGCGGATCTTGACCGGCTTTTCGTCGTCCTCGTCATCGGCGAGGAACAGGCCTGCGCCGCCGATGAAAGTGCCAAGTTGCGGCGGGTTGACCACACCGTTGTCGGCGCTGGTCCAGTGATCGGCCCATTGCTTCTCTTCGGGGTGCCAGACCCGCACACCCATACCCCACATCGCCCCGTCGCCGCGGCGTAGCTCCTCGATCGAGCCGGCGCCGTTCAGCACCCGATGGACCGTGGCGCTGGCCTTCTTGACTTCTCCTCCTTTGGGCCCCGACGTGTCGAACCGGCGTAAGGCGATCGACCATTCGCCAGTCAGGAAGTCGAAGTCGCCGGGGCCCTTGCCGCTGGGTTGTCCACTGGGGAAGGCGGGATAGATGGACGGGGCGGCGGATGCGTTGACACTCATGGCGGCACCTGCGCTGGCGGCGAGGAACAGGCGGCGGTCGAAAGTGATCATGTTGGCTTTCCTCTGGATTGGTTGTGCGGTGGAATATCAATCCGCCCTCCTGACATTCCACGTCAGGATTTATTCGCTATGAAAGCGAAATGCGCGCCAGCCGACTCCTTGCGATCCTGATCCTGTTGCAGAACCGCGGACGGCTGACCGCAGAGGCGCTGGCGGGCGAATTCGAAGTGAGCGAGCGGACGATCTACCGCGATATCGATGCGCTCAGCGCCGCCGGGGTGCCGGTCTATGGGGATCGCGGGCCGGGCGGAGGCTTTGCCTTGCTGGGTGGCTACCGCACCCGCCTGACTGGCCTGGCCGATGACGAGGCAGCCGCGCTGGCCTTGGCGGGGGTCCCCAGCGCGGCGGAGGCTGCAGGGTTTGGTGCGGCCTTGCGCGATGCCTTTGGCAAGCTGTTCGCCGCGCTACCGGGTGAGGGCGGGGCGCGAGCCGAGGCGGCGTCGGGACGGTTCCACGTCGATCCGCTCGATTGGTATCGCGGCGCCACGCCTTCGCCCTTGCTGCCCAAACTGGCCCAGGCAGTGCTGCACGGGCGACAGATAAGGATCGGCTATGAAAGCTGGACCAGCCGCAGCGAATGGCAGCTCGATCCCTTGGGCCTGATCCTCAAGGCTGGTGAATGGTACCTTGCCGGTCACCATGGCGGGCGCACCACGACATTCCGGGTCGGCGCAATTGAGTGGCTTGAATTGCAGGACGATAGATTCGACCCGCCTGCCGGGTTCGATCTGGCACGGTGGTGGCGCGGTGCTCAGGCGGAGTTCGAGGCGCGGTTGTTCTCCACAACCGCCCGCCTCAGGATAAGTCCGCTGGGCGCCCAGCGGCTCGCCCGGCTCTCTCCGCGCGGGGCGCGGGCCGTTGCTTCAGCGGCGGTGGGCAAAGGCTGGCGCGAAGTCGTGTTGGCGGTCGAGGACAGTGACCACGGCGCGCGCGAGCTGCTCTCGCTGGGCGCAGAGCTCGAAGTGATCGAACCGGCCAGCCTGCGAATGCGGGTGGCCCAGCTGGCGGCGGGGATCGCCGCCTGTCATCAAGGAGATGCGAAATGACTGCAATGCGCTGGCATGTCCCACTGGCCGAGATTATGGCCGAGCTGGCGGGGCAACCCACCGACCAACGCTTCGTTGTCCCCATGCGCCACGGCACGATGAGCGTCGAGGTCTATGCCCCGCTCGGCGAAGACAAGCAGAGCCCGCATCGCCAGGACGAACTCTATATCGTGATCAGCGGCACTGCTCTTTTCGTCAAAGGCGAGGAACGCGTCGCTGTGGGGCCGCAAGACCTGCTGTTCGTGCCTGCAGGCGAAGTGCACCGTTTTGAAAGATTTAGCCCGGATTTCTCGACCTGGGTGGTGTTCTGGGGTCCTGATGGTGGAGAGTAGCTTGCCTCTACCCTGTCAAGCTGGCTCAACAAGGATCGCAAAATCGGGGAGAAGATCGCGATGGGAATGTGGAGCAAGGCAGCGGAAATGGCGGGCAAGGCGCCGCCGGAGCGGAACCGCTATGTCGATTTCCTGCGCGCATTGTCGATCCTGGCGGTGGTGGTGGGGCACTGGCTCGTTGCCGCGCCCTACATGAAGGATGGTGCGGTGCAGGGCGGGCATTTGCTCGGTATCCTGCCGTGGACCCAGTGGTTGACCTGGGGTTTTCAGGTGATGCCGCTGTTCTTCTTCGTCGGCGGGTTTTCCAACGGGGTTTCCTGGGGGGCGACGCAGAAGAAGGGCGGGACTTTTTCCGACTGGTACGGTGGGCGATTGCAGCGGCTGATCAATCCGGTGATGCCGCTGTTCCTGGTCTGGAGCCTGTTCGCACTGTTTGGCACCGCGCTGGGGGTGGAGCGGGGCGTGGTCAAGATGGCGGCGCAACTGGCGCTGATCCCGGTGTGGTTCCTGGCGGTCTACCTGATCGTTTCGGCCTTGGTGCCGTTCAGCCACCGGGCGTGGCGGCGCTGGGGGATGGGCAGCTTCTGGGCACTGGTCGCAGGCGCGGTGTTGGTCGACTACGCTTCGGTTTTCCAGGGCGTTTCGGCGATCAACTGGCTCAACTTCCTGTTCGTCTGGCTGGCAATCCATCAATTGGGCTACTGCTGGCAGGAAGGCCGCTTTGGCGCGCGGCCCTTGTGGTTCATTGGCTGGCTCGCCGTGCTGGGGGCGCTGGTGAAGTTCGGACCCTATCCGGTGGCGATGATCGGGGTGCCCGGAAGCGACCTTTCCAATTCGATGCCGCCCACGCTCGCCTTGCTGGCTTTGGGCAACATGCAGATTGGCCTCGCGCTGACGCTGGAGCCGGTGATGCGCCGCCTGCTGGACAAGGCCGCATTCTGGACCGCAACTGTGCTCATCAACGGCATGATCATGACCATCTACCTGTGGCACCTGACCGCCTTCGTGCTGGTGATGGTCGCGGCATGGCTGATGGGCGGGCTAGGGCTGCATTCCGCCCCCGGCAGCGCCGACTGGTGGTTGGCCCGCCCGGTGTGGTTCGCGCTCTACATCGTCACCCTGCTGCCCCTGATCGCGCTGTTTAGCCCGTTCGAGCGAATGGGCAGCTCGGCCAAGAACGGCGAATTGAAGCAGGTCCCGCACTGGCGGCTGGTGCTTGGGTTGGCGCTGATCTGCCTCGGCCTGACGCTCACCGCTGCAATCAGCATCGCCAGCCCGGAAGGAGTGACGGGACTGCGAATCTGGGTGGTAGCGCTGCCGTTCATTGGCGCGGGGCTGGTTGGGTTCGGGCCGGCCTATACGCTGGTCAGGCGACTTGACCGTTAGGCTACTCCGCCGCCTTGCTCTCCAGATGCCACGCCGGTGCCTCATCCTTGGCCGATAGCAGCGCGGCCTCAGCGCCAATGTAATCCCGCGTCATTGGCAGGGCGCTGCGCTGTTTCACGCTCTGGATGTGGAAGTTGACCATGGAGCCGTGGCGGAAGCTCTGCTCGGCGCCAGCCAGATAGAATTGCCACATCCGGAACAGGCGGGCATCGTACAGCGCAGTGATTTCGGCCTCGTGCATGGTCGTGCGGCGGTACCATTCGGCGATGGTGTGGGCGTAGTGATATCGCAGCACTTCGATATCGCCGATCTCCCAGCCGGTCTTCTCGCATGAAGTGACCAGTTCGCTCATCGCCGGGATATAGCCGCCGGGGAAGATGTACTTGCGAGTCCACTTGTCGGTAGTGCCGGGGCCATTGGTGCGGCCGATCGTGTGGGTCAGCATGATCCCATCGTCGGCCAGCAGTTCGCGGGTCTTGGCGAAGTATTCGGGCAAATGCGGTGCGCCGACGTGTTCGATCATGCCGACGCTGGTGATCCGGTCAAACGGGCCGGTAACGTCGCGGTAGTCGGTCAGTTGGAACCTGACCTTGTCCGCTACGCCCGCCGCCTCGGCGCGTTCGTTGGCGAACTTGACCTGGTCAGGCGCGAGCGAAACACCCAGCACTTCGATCCCGAAATGGCGATGCATGTAAAGGCCAAGCCCGCCCCAGCCGCAGCCGATGTCGAGCAGACGCATTCCTTCGCACTTGCCCGGCTGCAGCCGCAGCTTGGCAGCGATCAGCGCCAGCTTGTCGATCTGCGCGCGCTCCAGGCTATTCGCCGGGTCCTTGAAGTAGGCCATGGTGTATTGCCGGTCCTCGTCGAGAAACAGCTCATAAAACTGGCGGGTCAGGTCATAGTGATGGGTAACATTGCTGCTGGCCTTGGGGCGCAAATTGATCTGGTCTGCCTTGGCGAAGATCCAGTCGATCCCGCGCTTCAGCGGGTTGGGGGCGGCGATATTGCCGCGACCGCGGTTGGCGTTCTGCATCACCAGCAGCACCATGTCACGGATATCGTGCGGCGGTTCGACCACCAGCCGCCCGTCCATATAGGCCTCGCCAGCGCCGACGCGGGGATCCTTCGCAACGTGCAGCGCTGCGCCCTTGTCGGTGAAGCGGATGGTCACCGGTTCGGCGGAAAGGTCGCCATACCGATGTTCGCTGCCATCATGATCGATCACGCGCAGCTGGCCATCCTTGACCATCGCGCGAAGCATTTTGTCGAGTAACCACATGGGGCGAAGACTATGCGCCTTTCCCTGCCATGCAAGGGCTAATCAGTTCAGCCAACCCGCAATTTCGGCCAGTTGCCATAGGCCAAGCACCAGAAACAGCAGCGCGGCGAGGGTGCGGGTGAGCTTCATTGAAAGGCGCCGCTCGATCGCTTCGCCCAGGAACACCGCCGGGCCGTTGGCCAGCATCATGCCGAGTGTGGTTCCCGCCGCGACCGTCAGGATCGACTTGTAGTGCGCCGCCAGCGCGATCGTCGCAACCTGGGTCTTGTCGCCCATCTCGACCAGGAAGAAGCTGACCAGTGTGGTCAGGAAGGCGCTGCCCTTGGTGCGGACGGTGTCCTCGTCATCGTCGAGCTTGTCGGGCACCAGTGTCCAGGCGGCCATGGCGATGAAGCCCAGCGCCACCGCAATGCGGAACCAGGGCGCTTCGAGCAGCCCGGCCACTTCCTTGCCGACCAGCGCCGCCAGCGCATGGTTGGCCAGCGTTGCAATCAGGATCCCGGCCAGGATCGCCCAAGGCGCGCGCAGGCGCGCGGCGAGGACGATTGCCAGCAGCATGGTCTTGTCGCCGATCTCGGCGAGCGCGACGACAGCGGTGGAGGTCAGGAAAGCTTCGATCATTCCCGCGCCAGGTAGAGCACATCGCGCGGCTGGGCCAGCAGGTGTTGACCCGAATCCACAAACAGCGTTTCGCCACTGGCCAGCCAGCCCTGGGCCATGAACAGCGCAGCATCGGCCAGTTCTTGCGCGTCGGTCAGCCGCTTGAGCAGGTTCATCCGGCCCGACACCTCGTGCTCTTCGCTGCGCTGGTCGTGGCTGGGCAACATCGCGCCCGGAGCCAGGCCATAGACCCGCGTGGCCGGGTCGCTTTGTGCCATGGCCAGCATTTTCACCGTGCTGGCCAGCGCATGCTTGGCCATGGTGTAGCTGAAGAAATCGGGGTTGGGGTTGGCGATCTTCATGTCGAGGAACTGGATCACCCGCTTGCCGCCCTGCGCGCGGGCATCGGCCAGGAAGGCCTGGGCCATGCGGGTCGGGGTTTCGGCGTTGACGCGCATCGCCTCGGCAAAGATTGCGGGGTTGAGTGCTTCGGCACTGTCGGGCTTGAACACGGCGGCGCAGTTGATCAGCACGCGCCAATCGTCCAGCCGGGCGGCCAGATCCTCAACCATGTCGAGCGCGACCGCGCCATCGATCAGGTTGCAGGCGACAACTTCGGCCGAGGGGAGGGTGGCGGCCAGCTCGTTCGCGGCGCTGGTCGAATGGCCGGCGTGGATGACAACATGCCACCCCGCCTCGCCAAAGCGGCGGGCGAGCACTGCGCCGATCCGGCGAGCTGCGCCGGTTATCAGGACTGCGGGTCGGGCCATCCTCCGTGGCTTTGCGGAGGATGGCCCGCCGGGTCAAGTCTTAGCGGCAGTGGGTCGGGCCCTTGGCCAATTCGTTGCCCAATAGCGCGCCAGCGGCGGCGCCAAGAATCGTGCCGGTGGTGCGTTCGCCGCGGGTATCAACCGCGCGGCCAACCAGCGCGCCCAGGGCAGCGCCAACCAGCAGGCCGACAGTGCCATCGCCCCGGCGGCAATAATACCGGCCATCGTCACCACGCCAATAACGGATACCGTTATCGGTGCGACGATAGTCGATTTCACCGTGATGGCCGCGGTAGCCATGGGCCGGAGCCCAATAGGGCGGGCGGGCGAGGGCGGGGACCGCGGTAGCGGCGACCACAATGGCCAGGACAGTCTTCTTCATTGCTGTCGTTCCTTTTCTGCTGGCAGGTTTGAACTGTGCCAGCAGAAAGCAACCAGGCTTCACAACAGGGGATTAACGCCGCGACGAACCGAGCCGGGACCGGGCAAGCGGAGCCGTGGCTGCGGTGAAAAGTGCGCTGAACTGCGACGAAGCGTTGCTGGACTATTGTTCCGCTGCCGGAGCCGGGTTGTCCTTGGCCCACGGACTTGTCTTTTCCGGTTCCTTGCCCTTTTTCGTCTTCTCAGGCTTGGCCGCGGCCTTGGCGGCATCGCCTTCGGCTCCCTGGGTTTCAACCGCCCAGGGATTTTCGTGCGGCTTTTCCTTGCCGCCCTTTTTCTTCGGGGCTTCGGCCTTCTTGTCGGCCGGCTCCTTGCTGCCGCCGCAGCCGCCCAGCGTCATCGCCAGGGCGGCAAGGGTCAGGAATGCGAATGACTTTTTCATAGCGCCGCAGCCTAGGGCCAAAGGTTTGCCAATTGCCTAACCCAGCGCGACCTGTTTTTCCTCGGCCAGCCGGTCCAGCTCGGCGCGGCTCATTTTCTGGGCTGCGGTCTTGAGCTGGCCGCAGGCGGCATCGATATCGCGCCCGCGCGGGGTGCGGACCGGGGCGCTGATTCCGGCTTCGAAAACAATCTCGGAAAAGCGCCGGATCCGTTCCGGGCTGGAGCATTCATAGATCGCGCCGGGCCAGGGGTTGAACGGGATCAGGTTGACCTTGGCAGGCAGCTTGTACTGCTTGATCAGCCGGATCAGCTCGCGCGCGTCCGCGTCGCTGTCGTTCTTGTCCTTCAGCATGACGTATTCGAACGTGATCCGCCGTGCGTTGCTGAGCCCCGGATAGTCGGCGCAGGCCTGCAGCAGTTCCTCGAGGCCATACTTGCGGTTGATCGGCACGATTTCGTCGCGCACGTCCTTGCTGACCGCGTGGAGCGAGACCGCGAGGTTCACGCCGATTTCCTCGCCCGCACGGGCCATCATCGGCACCACGCCGCTGGTCGAAAGCGTGATCCGGCGCTTGGAGAGCGCCAGGCCATCGCCGTCCATTACCAGCTTCAGCGCATCGCGGACATTGTCGAAATTGTAGAGCGGTTCGCCCATGCCCATCATCACGATGTTGGTGAGCAAGCGCCCGTCGGCCGAATAGCCGCCGTCGTCATCGACCAGATCATCGCCCAGCGCAGACAGGTCGGCTTGGCCCGCGCGCGGCCATTCACCCAGCGCGTCGCGCGCCAGCATCACCTGGCCAACGATCTCGCCGGGGGTCAGGTTGCGGACCAGTCGCATCGTGCCCGTATGGCAGAACTGGCAGTTGAGCGTGCAGCCGACCTGGCTGGAAACGCACAGCGTGCCGCGGTCGGCGTCGGGGATAAAGACCATTTCGAACTCATGGCCGTCAGCCGTCCTGAGCAGCCACTTGCGGGTCCCGTCGCTCGAATGCTGGCTGAGCACAATCTCGGGCCGACCGATTACAAAGCGTTCGGCCAGCCACGGGCGCATGGTCTTGGCAATATCGGTCATTGCCTCAAATTCCATCACCCCGCGGTGATAGAGCCAATGGAACACCTGCTTGGCGCGCAGCTTGGCCGCCTTGGGGTCAAGCCCGGCCAATTCGAACAGTTCAGTGATGCGTTTCTTTGGCAAGCCGATCAGGTCGACACGGCCATCCTCACGCGGGGTAACCTCGCGCGGGGTGGGGACCGGATCGATCATTCCCGGGATCGGCATAAGCTGGGTGTCGGCCATAAGGCGGCGGCACATAGCGCCAAGCGGGCCGGAAAGCTAGCGCAGCGAAGCGCACCCCACCGTCGCTGCATCCATCGCGGTGGCCGCGCCTTCGAGCGACCAGGTATTGGAAAAGCCCTGGCCAGCAGCGTCGCGGGCCGAAACGGTCATTTCGCTGGCCGATCGCATTGCCGCGATGATCGCTGCGTCGCCGCGCTTGTCAGGCGCCCAGGCATCGGCCCCGCCACCGGTCAGCGCGATCCGTTGCCCGCCGATCGAAAGCGAGATCGAAGCATTCGGCGCCAGCTTGCGCGAGAGGCGAAAGTGCACTTGCCCGCGCACTTGCGCGCGCGGCCACCAGGCGACATCGGCATAGGGCTGGAATTCGCGTTGCCTGGTCGACGGCGCGGCCATCGCGATGGCATAGCAGCGCGGGGACTGCGGATCGCGGAATGCGGCCCACTGGCCGAACATGCCCAGGCTGTCGCGCGCCAGGGCAGGCGCGGCGATCAGAGCAAAAACGGCAAAGGCGAGCGAACGCTTCATCTGCTGCCGCTCATCGCAAAATCGAACGGTGCAAGGAAGGGCCTAGCGCGCCTTTTCCGGGGCTTCACTGTCCGCACGGGCAGAAATCGCCCGATTGATCAGCGGTCGTGCCGCAAATAGCAGGACCGCACCGGCAAGGCCGATGGCGCCATCCATCGCCCAGAACATGTGCGGGGCCATCCGTTCATAAGAAACCCCAATGGCTCCGGCCGCCAAATGCGCGAAGAACGGCGAGATGAAGGCCCCGCCGACCATGGTCCCTGCAACTGCGGGCGGTGCGACACGGCTGACCAGCGCAAGCGTCGTCGGCCAATAGTACATCCAGCCGGTCCCCATCAGGAAATAGCAGGCAATCGCCCAGAGCATCGGAATCGAATCCTTTTCCGGCCACATCCAACTGCCGGCTGCCATGCACAGCGCTGCAACCCCGACCAGCCCAGTGCCAATCGCGATCTTGCCAAGGCTGTCCGGTTCGCGGCGCTTGCGAGCCTGGGCGGCCCAGAGCAGCACCAGCAGTGGTGCCGCCACGATCGACCCGAGCGAATCCATCGAACCGAACCATGCAGCAGGAACGAACCCCAGACTGACGTATTGGTCGATCCACACCGGCCCGATAGTCCAGACCATCGGATATGTGATCTCGGCCGGCACGGTGAGCAGGATCGCCGCCACCAGGGCCAAAATCACTTTGGTATCGGCGCGGCTGAGTGGGGGGTGCTGGTAGTCTGCATGGCGGCGCGGCGGGTTATCCGGCAGGTGTTTTTGTCCGGCAAGATAGGTTGCCAATGCCATCAGCATCAGTGCGGCGGCAACGGCAAAGCCGGCATGCCAGCCCCAGATCGCGGCGACAGCTCCGGTTACCAGCGGCCCAAATACGGCGCCGATGTTGATCCCGGTCGAGAAGATTGCAAAACCACGATCGCGCAGCGAAGCGGCGCTTGACGGATATAGCGTCCCGACTTGCGAAGATATGTTGCCCTTCAGACAGCCCGATCCCAGGATCAGCAGGACCAGTGCAACCACGAAAAACCGGTCGAACGACATCGCGAGATGCCCCGCGCTCATCAGCAGGATGCCGATTGTCACGGTGCGTTTGGCGCCCAGTAACTGGTCGGCGATCAGCCCGCCGAAGAACGGCGTGAAATAGACGAAACCTGAGTAAAGCCCCCCGACCGCTGAGGCGAAGCCGACGTTTCCTATCGGGCCGAAGATCCATTCGACCGCGCTCCGCAATGCTGCCAGGCCCCAGACATGTTGGGCGAACTCAGGCAGCAACAATTGCTTGACCATGTAGAGCGTCAGCAGCGCCTGCATGCCGTAGAATGAGAAGCGTTCCCACAACTCGGTCCCGGCCAGATAGACCAGCCCTTTGGGATGGCCGGCAAGCATGCCTGCCGGTTGGTTTTCTGTGGACGCCATGAGTGCTGGAATCTCCCCTCTTGAGCATCAAGGTTAGCGTGCTGCGCGGATGTTACAAGCTTGACCCAACGCAAGGTGCGGGTCTGTCCCCGCTGGCATGCTGCCTGCCTGACAAAGGGGGTGCCGATGGGGCAGGAAATCAACGCCGCGACATTCAGCGAACAGCACCGCGCGCAGTTTGCCGGGCGGCTGGCAAGTGAGACCGCGCTTTTGCGAGAGATGTACGCTGCAAAGAAACTGTCGAGCTGCGGGCCGGTCGCCGGATTCGAACTCGAAGCCTGGCTGATTGACCGCAATTTCTTCCCCGCGCCGCACAACCAGTCTTTCCTTGAGCGGTTGGGCGATCCGCTGGTGGTGCCCGAGCTATCGCGCTTCAACATCGAGATCAATGGCACTCCGCGCGGGCCCGCCGGGCGGGGCCTGCTGGAAATGGAAGCGGAACTGGCAGCGACCTGGGCCCGCTGTGTTGCCAATGCCCATGCCGATGTTGATACGGCGGTCGCGATTGGAACCTTGCCGACCCTGCGCGATGCGGACCTGTCGCTCGCCATGATGACCCCGTCCAACCGCTACGCCGCGCTCAATCGGCAGGTTTTGCAGCTGCGCGGCGGTGCGCCGGTTGAGCTGGAGATCGAGCGGGCAATTGGCGGCGGTCCGCCGTTCACTTCGCGTCATGTCGATGTGATGCTGGAGGCTGCGACCACTTCGTTCCAGCTTCACTGGCAAGTGCCGCTGGCCGAAGTCGGTGCAGCCTATGATGCTTCGCTGGAGCTGTCGGGGCCGCTGCTGGCCTTGGGGGCGAATTCGCCGTTCCTGTTCGGGCAGCCGCTGTGGCACGAAACCCGAATCCCGGTGTTCGAACAGGCGCTGGGGCTGGGCCGCGTGGGGCTCGGCTCAGGCTATGCCGGAGATGATCTGACCGCGCTGTTTGCCGAGAACCTCAACGACTACCCCGTCTTGTTGCCGATTGTCAGCGACGATGCGGAAAGGCGCTTTGCCCACCTGCGCCTGCACAACGGCACGATCTGGCGCTGGGTCCGCCCGCTGGTCGGGTTTGACGACGATGGCACACCGCACCTCAGGATCGAGCAGCGAATCCTGCCGGCAGGTCCCAGTGTGATCGACATGCTGGCCAACGCCGCCTTCTTCTATGGCGCGGTGCACATGCTCGCCGCACGGCCGCAAGCACTCCCGTTCGAGGTGGCGCGCGGCAACTTCTACCGTGCTGCGCGCCACGGGATCGGAGCCGGGCTGGACTGGCCCGGCGGCGAGCGGCGCCCGGCGCGCCAAGTGCTGGCGCAATTGCTGCCACTGGCCCGGCAAGGGCTGGAGCAACTGGGGACCTGTTCCGACGCGATCGACCGCTACCTCGATGTGATCCAACAGCGCATCGCCACGGGCCGCAACGGCGCGAGCTGGCAAATCGCGCATTACGAACGTTGTCGCGATCCTTTTCGCCTGACCGCCGACTATCTTGAACACCAGCGCAGCGGCGCGCCGGTGCACGAGTGGGAGAGCTGACCTATTTGGCCGGAGCCGGATCGGACGGATTGTGCTTGGCGAGGAACGCCTCGATCGATTGCAGCAACAGGATCCGGTCGGCTTCGCGCCGCAAGTTGTGATCGGCCAGCGGCAAGGGCACCAGTTCCACCTGCTTGCCAGCCGCGCGCATCTTGCCGAACATGCTGTCCGACTGGCTATAGTCGACGGTGATGTCTTTCTTGCCGTGGATCAGCAGCAGCGGTGCCTTGATCCGGCCAATCGCGTTGATCGGCGAAACTGCCGCGAAATCGGGACTCATCCGCTTCCAGTCATCCTTGTACTTGCCGCCCATCAGCGCATCTCCGAAGTCGTTGACCTCGCGCCGCAGGTTGGCGACCCCGGCAATCGACACCGCGCAGCGGTAAAGATCCGGGTCCTTGGCGATCCCCCACATCGCGGCATAACCGCCATAGGATGCGCCAACGATGCAGGCGCGCTTGGGATTGGCGATCCCCTCCTTGGCGGCCCAGTTCAGGCCGTCGGTGATGTCGTCCTGCATCGCCAGACCCAGCTGGCCTTCACCCTTGCGCATGAAGGCCGTGCCATAGCCGGTCGAACCGCGGAAGTTGGGCTGCAGCACCGCATAGCCGCGGCTGGCGATGAATTGGGGCCAGTAATCGTAATCAAGCGTATCCTGTCCCCACGGGCCGCCATGGGGCAGCATCACGATTGGCAGGTTCTTGGCCGGGCGGTCCTTGGGCAAGGTCAGCACTGCCTCGATCTCCAGCCCGTCGCGAGCCTTGTAGCGGACCAGCTTGACCGGGTTGAGCGCCTTGGTGCCAAGCTTTTCGTTGAATATCGAAACGCGCTGCATCTTCGATCCGTTGATGTCGAAGTAATAGAGCGCGCCGGGCGAATCCGCGCGGTCGATTACAATCAGCAAACGCGATCGATCGTCGTTCATTGAAACGATATGCGCGCGCTTGTCGGGCACCGATTGGTCGATTGCCTTCTGGACACTGTCGAGTGTCGGGTCGAACCAGACCATGCCGCTCGACTTGCCCGAGTAACTGACGCCCAGCAGGGTTGCTCCATCGGCCGAAACCCAAACATCGTCGACTTCCGAACCTTCGGGCGCGGTATAGACCGTGCGGATATCTTGCTGGGTCACCAGGTCGATCTCGTAAATCGCGGTCAGGCCCTGGTCGTTGTCGCGCATGACCATCGCATGGCTGGTGCCCGGGATGAACAGGAATGGGCGGGTCAGCGATTCCTGTTTGCGGCTGTCGGCGGCATCGACGGTCTTGAACAAGCCTCCTTCCGGCCCGCGATAGAGCAGGCGGAACTTGCGGCTGTCGTCGTCATAAGCCACCCCGACGCGGACATTGCCGGCGCTGTCGGCAAACCAGTCCATCACATTGGTACGGCCTTTGAGGACCTGGGTTCGCTTGCCGCTTTCGATATCGACCTTGAATACCGCCGGCCAGAAAGCCTCTTCAAGATAGATCGAATTCTGCGCGTCCATCAAAATGTTGGCGCTGCCATCATTGGCGAACCACACCGGGCTGGCCCCTTGTCCGTTCTGGTCCCACAGCAGCTTGGTGACCTTCTTGGTCTGACGATTGACCCCGAACAGGCGCGAGACCACCCAGCGATCGCCTTCGACCGGAAGTAAGGCATAGGCGCCGACCAGCAGGTTGTCCTTGTTGACCCAGCGTACCCAGCCGATCTGGGTACCCTCGGGAACCTTGAGATAGACGGGGTTGTCCTTGTTGTTGAACAGGTTGAGCATGGCGATCACCTGTTCGCCACCAACGTTGATCAGTCCGGCGAGGGTGCTGCCGTCGGGTGAAATCCGCGGCATGGAGATGAACGGCAAGCGGCCGTAGTCCTCAGCGGTAAGGGGCGCGGACGGGGCTTTTGCGGCGGGAGGTGTCGCGGCCGCCGGAGGCGGTGCGGGGGCCTGGGCTGCCAAGGCGGGCGCAAGAATCAATGAAATTGCTGCAATCGCGGTACCCAGATACTTGGCGGTCATCAATCGAATCCCCTCTTTCCAAGTAGATGCTGTAGCAAAAGGGTCCGCGCGTCAAAGCACGACTTGTGCTTGCAAAGTTGGATGCAGCCCCTTGGCAGCCCTTGCCGGCACGGTTAAACCCCTGAAAAAAGCGGTCGCGACTTGCCTGCAAAAACCTAGGGGGACCCGACTGTGAAACTTCCGTTCGACCAGATTCAACTTCGCTTTCTAACCGCCATGGCCGAAGCGTTGTTTGATGAATTTGAAGAAATGGCGATCCCGGTCGAACAGGTGGTCGACAATGTGCAGCAGTTCTTTGCACTGGTCGGTGGAACCAAGGCCCAGGAGATCAGCTTCTCCTTGCGGATCGCCGAACTGGCAATGGGTCCGCTGTTCAGCCAGCTGTCGGTTGACGCGCGCAAGGATCGCATCAAGAGCCGGATGCAGAACACCCAGTTCGATGCCTTTCAGGACATGGCGAAACTGAGGGCGATTCTCTATTTTGGATATTACGGGCACTGGATCGATCCGATCGGGCGGACCAACACCGACGGCGGGCAGAGTGCCAACCGCGACAATCCCGTCCTGAAGCAGATCGGATTCACCCTGCCCAAATTTCGCCAGCGCGGCGCCGGAGAGGTCCCGCTGACGCGGGTCGAGGGGCGCGAGATCGCGCGTGAGCATGTGGTGCCCTTTGCCGGGGTGCCAGGTGACATCGATGTGATCGTGGTGGGCTCTGGATCGGGCGGTGCAGTGGCTGCGCACAACCTTTCCAAGCGCGGTTACAAGGTGCTGGTGGTCGAGGCCGGACCCTTTCACCCGTCGCCCGATATCACCCACGAAGAACGCCGGATGGTCCCCGCACTGTTCAAACACGGCGCGCTCCAGTCGACTCGCGACAACGATTTCATCGTCTTCCAGGGCCGCAATGTCGGCGGTTCGCCGACGATCAACAATGGCATCTGCCTGCGCATGAAGGGCGATCGGCTGAGCCATCCGATGGCCGCCGATGTGTTTGAAAAATGGCGCCAAATCGGCGCTCCGCTGGATGAGGCGCGATTCATGGCCGCCTATGATGCGGTCCACGCCGAACTGCAACTGGGCGAAGCCGAGCCGCGATCGGGCAAGAGCAATGGCACCCATTTGCTCGAAAGTTGGGCCGCCTTTGCCGCGTCAAGCCAGGACCCCTGGTTCAAGGCGGCCAAATCGGGCTGGTTTACCAAGAACTTCGGCCCGCCGGGAACCGCCTCGGCCTGCGCCTATTGCGGCTATTGCAACACCGGTTGCCCCTATGGCCGCAAGCTGGGGATGGCCCAGACCTACCTGCCGTGGGCCTGCAGCAAATTTGGCGCGCGGATCCTGGCCGATACCAAGGTCGAGAAGATCCTGTGGGCGCGCGGCAATGGCGGCAAGCGCCGGGCAACCGGGGTACAGGTAATTGATTCCGAAGGAATTCCCCACGTGATCCAGGCTCGCAAGGGCGTGGTCGTGGCGGCTGGCGTGATCGCCTCTTCGCTGCTGCTCGATCGCAGCGGGGTGGAAGGCACAGGGCACCAGATCTCGCTCAACGTTGCCTCGCCGATCATTGCCTTGATGCCCGAAGGCCGCACTCCGGCCTGGGACGAGGACCAGATGACTTCGGTGGTCGATTGCGGCGAATTCCTGCTCGAAAGCCACTTCCAGCCGCCGCTGTCGATGTCCTCGATGATGCCCGGCTGGTTCGGCGATATGGATAAACGGATGCGGTCCTACAACCGGGTCGTTTCCGCCGGAATTCTGTTCCCGGCCGATCGGCGCGGCAATCTGGTTGGCGGCAAGCTCGACATGAAACTGACGCTTGATGACATCCACTTGATCCGCCGCGCTTCGGCGACATTGGCCGGTGTGCACTTTGCGGGCGGGGCGCTGGAAGTTTATCCCGCGCTGCTCAAGGGGCAAACACTGTCCCCGGGCGTGGACCTTGAGGCGTTCTACCGGGACGCGGTGAAGGAAGCCGACGATATCACGCTGTCGAGCTCGCACCCGCAAGGCGGCAACCCGATCCACGAGGACCCGAATGAAGGAGTGGTCGATCCGCGCTGCCGGCTTCATTCGGCGGAGAACGTGCTGGTCACCGATGCCAGCGTTTTTCCCAGCTGCATCCGGGTCAACGCGCAGTATACCACCATGGCAATGGCGCACTATGCGACCGGGTTTGAGGATCCGTTCGCCGGGGCTTAGAGCCTGTCACAGTAAGGTGGAAGCACCTTGACGGAGCCGATTTTGGTCTGTGGCGAGGCGCGAGGAGAGAGCGATGCCGTAGCATCGTGATCGACGAGCAACGCTGTCCACAGGGCAAAATCGGCCCGCCCCGGAGGGGTTGGGCTGTGGGGCTGCGTGGACAGCGTTGCATCGCTTGCAGGGGCCACCAGCCCCTGCTGCACGCTGCGCCTTGCCACGCAGCCCCACAGCCCAATCAAGGTGTTTCCACCTTACTGTGACAGGCTCTAGGGGTCGCGGCGCTTGCCATCCAGGTCGCGGTCGGCGCGCGCTGCCTCGGCTTTGAGGGCGACGCGCTGGGCCTTGGTCTCGCCGAATTTGGCGCGATTGGCCTGGGCCTGCTGTTGCTTGGCTTCGCGCGCCTTGGCCTTGCGGGCCAGGCGTAAGTTGACAACCTCTGCCATGCTCAACTGGCTTCCGGGTAGGAAATCGCGATCACTTCCCATTCCTTCTCGCCGCCGGGCAAAACCACTCGGCGCAGATCGCCCAATGCCGCGCCGCGCAGAGCCCGGGCAAGGGGTGCGCTCCAGCCGATTTTCCCGGCCGAGGCGTCCTGCTCGTCATCGCCGACCAGGGTTAGTTCGCGTTGCCTGTCATCCTCGTCAGCGATGGTCACGCACGCGCCAAACCAAACCCGGCCACGGTCTTCCTGGCGTGCCGGATCGATCACCCGGCAGCCTTTCATGCGCCGCGCCAGATGCGCCAGCTCGCGATCAATCTCGCGCATCCGCTTTCGACCGTAGATATAGTCGCCGTTTTCGCTGCGATCGCCATTGCCCGCCGCCCAGCTGACGATCTCGACTATCGCCGGGCGTTCGGTGCCGAGCAGATGATCGTATCGCGCACGCAAAGCCGCCATTCCAGCGGGGGTGATCGGCGGGCCTTCCTTGATCGTCATTGCATCAGTCTAATCCCAACACCCGTTCGCATCGAGCGAAGTCGAGAGGCCGCATACAGGTGTCTCGACTTGGCTCGATGCGAACGGAGGTTCGGTCCTTGATCAACCCGGATACCGCTTGCCCAACGCCTGACTGAGCGGATTGGGCCCTTTGAAGCGCGCGCGTTGAGGGTACATCGTGTCATAGACCACCGCGTTTTCCAGCACCCGCTGGACATAGTTGCGGGTCTCGGAAAGCGGTATTTTTTCGACCCATTCGACCCAGTCGACTGCGCCTGCGCGCGGATCGCCATTGGCGCGTAGCCACTTGTTCACGTTGCCCGGCCCGGCGTTGTAGGCAGCCACAGCCAGCGGATAGCTGCCATTGTAGTATTCGAGCATGCGCCGGAAATAGCCGTCGCCCAGCGTCAGGTTGTAGCCTGCGTCGATGATCAGTGCCTGCCGGTCATAGGCGAGGCCCATCTTGCGGGCCTGCTCACCCGCGGTACCAGGCATCAGCTGCATCAGTCCACGCGCGCCAGCGTGGCTGACGGCGTTCATCGCGAACTGGCTTTCCTGGCGGCTTATTGCGTGGGCCATGGTCCAGTTGGATCCCACCGGGACCGGGATCAGCGGGTAGGCGATTTTGCGGTAAATTCCGTGCCCGTCGATATGCGCGGCCTGGCCAAGTATCACCCCAAGGTCACGCCGGCCCAGCTCCTGCGCCAACTGCGCGACCAGCACGTGATCACTCTCGCTTTCGGCCTGTTCGGCGATTTCCTTGAAGAACCGAATCGCGGTCGGCCAATCACTCTCTCGCGCGACTTCGCGCACTGCCTGGGTCAGCGGACGGGCGTTGAACGCGGCGCGGTCGGCGGCGCTGGGAACCGCACTGGGCGCGCCGTTAAGCGCCGGGATCTGCTGCCCCAGCCGTTCCAGCGCTAGCATGCCATAATACTGGTCTGGGAACTGCGCAGCTTGCCGGAAATAGCTCTCCGCCCCGCTACGATCCCCGGCCTGGGCCAGTGCGCGTCCAGCCCAGTAGAATCCCTTGGAGCGGGTCTGCGGAGTGCGTGCAGCTGCGCCATAACGCCAGAAAAGCGGTGCGGCGCGGCGCCCATCGCCCAGACTGCCCAGCGCCTTGGTCCCGCCAAGCCACATCAGCGAAGTGTAATCGTCACGGATTGCGTAGCTTTGCAGCGAGACATCGGTGCCTGGCGCGAACGTATCGTCGACTGCGCCTGCGATCCGTACCGCATTGTCGGGATCGGCCTGGCGCGCAACAGCAAGCTGCTCAGCCACCCATTTGCGCGGCTCGCGCGGCGGCAAGGCAAAGCGCGGGCGGGTTCCCAGCAAGTAGGCGGCTGAGGAGGCCTGTCCCTTGGTTCTGAGATAGCGACTGCGGTTATAGACATAGCCCGGATCGGCCACGGCATCGGCCTGCGGTGCAGTGCCCCCGGCGGAGGGATCAAGTCCCTGGACCATGGCCAGCCGCGCCGCGAACAGACCGCGCCGCGCGGGGGAGACGTAATTCAGTTGCCGTGCACCCTGATCGGGCGCGTTGGACCATAGCAGCGCATCCATCCGCTGGTCATGATCGTCGGCGGTCAGACTTGAGGCGAGCCGGGTCAGCAAGGCCGCTTCGGCCACATCGCTCATCACTCCGCCACGCCAGGCTTCGCGCGCGACTTGTGCGGCTTCGGGACGGCCCATCGCATACAGCGCAAGGGCATACTGAGCCCGGCCGGGGTTGGATAGCGGCGGGAACCGGTCGAAATAGGCCGCAATCTGGCGCGGCTCTATCATCTCGCGCTCCAGCGCCTTTTCGGCAAACCCGCGCAGCTTGTCCTGCTCCGGCAGGCCCGGATAGGTCAACAGGAAGCCTGAATAGGTGGCGAACTGGAAGCCATCGTTGGCAACCAGCAGCTTCCAGCGTTCAATCGCCTGAACCATATTCCCCGGCGGCATGGCCGAAAGCTGGACGCGCGCATGGTCCCACTGGCGTCCGTCTTCACCCATCAGCACGTCGTCCTGCGCATGTGCAAGGGCGGGGGTGAAAGCCAGCATTGCCAGTGTGTAAGCAAAGGTCTTGCGTTGCATGCTGGACATTCTGGCGAAACGCTCCTTATGGCGGGATGAACAGGCGCCCTATGGGGCAAACGCAGGGATTAAGGCAATGTTCTCCGGCTCGATACCCGCTCTGGTGACTCCTTTTCGCGACGGAGCGATTGACGAAGCCGCGTTCCGGCGGCTGGTCGAATGGCAGATTGCAGAGGGTTCAAGCGCGCTAGTCCCCTGCGGCACCACCGGCGAAGCGCCGACCATCACCAGCGAGGAGCAGCACCGCCTGTTCGAGGTTTGTGTTGAGGCGGCAGCTGGCAAAGTGCCGGTGATCGCCGGCTGCGGATCAAACGATACCCAGACCGCCAGATGGCATATGCAGGTGGCCAAGGACCTGGGCTGCCAGGCCGCGCTGATGGTCGCGCCCTATTACAACCGGCCCAGTCAGGCTGGCCTGCTCGCCCACTTCAGCTATCTGGCCGAACAGGTCGATCTGCCGATGGTACTCTACAATGTCCCCGGCCGCACGGTGACCGACATCAAGCCCGAAACCGTAATCGAATTGGCCCGCCGCTTTCCCGACCGGATCATTGGGATCAAGGACGCCAGCGGCGACATGACCCGGCTGACTGCTCACCGGCTGGCGCTGGGGGCAGGCTTTGCCCAGATCTGCGGTAACGACGATATGGCACTGCAGTACAACGCCGGCGGCGGATCGGGCTGCATTTCGGTCACCGCCAATGTCGCGCCGAAGCTTTGTGCTGATTTCCAGGCCGCCAGCCTCGGCGGCGACAAGGCAAAGGCGCACGAACTCAACGAAAAGTTGTTCCCGCTCCACCAGGCGCTGTTCACCGATGCCTCGCCGGGCCCGCTCAAGTATGCTCTAAGCCGCGTCCTCGGCTGGATCGGCGAGGAAGTGCGGCTGCCGCTGGTGGCCTGCAGCGCGGAAAGCCGCAAGGCGGTGGATGCTGGGCTGGCGCACGCGGGGTTGGTTTAAAAGTCCTCCCCGTTGCACAGCAATGGGGAGGTGGCATCGCGAAGCGATGACGGAGGGGTGATGGATCGCAAGCCGCCAGTCCATGACTATGCCAAGGCTCGCAAACTCAGGGTCAACATGAGTCTGCCCGAAGTGCTGCTATGGAACTAATTGCGCAAGAAACCGATAGGTGTGAAGTTTCGCCGCCAACATCCGGTCGGTAGCTATGTGATTGACTTCTATTGTCCGTCCGCAAAGATAGGCATCGAAATCGACGGGATCGCGCACGAAATGGGTGATCGCGGACGCCAGGACCAGGCAAGAGATGCTTGGCTCGGCGGACAAGGCATCCGGATTGTGCGGATTCCGGCGAGCGAGGTCTTGAAATCAGTCGTTGATGCTGCTGCTGCGATTATCGAGTTGTGCCGCCAGCCGGACTAACCCCTCCGTCAGGCCTGCGGCCTGCCACCTCCCCATCGCTGCGCGACAGGGAGGATTTCCCCAGACCTCGATCCCAGCTGTTGCGAAGGGGCGACGGAAGAGTTCCCTTTTCCCCTCACACCTCCTACATGCCCCTCAATCATGGCCCGCCCGACCCACGCCCAGTTCGACAAGAAGAAGATCGTCGCCGAGAACCGCCGCGCGCGGTTTGACTATTTTATCGAGGATACCACCGAAGCCGGGATCGCCTTGGTCGGGACCGAGGTGAAATCGCTCCGCTTCGGCGAAGGCTCGATCGCGGAGAGCTATGCCGAGGTGAAGAACGGCGAGGTCTGGCTGATCAATTCGAACGTCCCCGAATTCAGCCACGGCAACCGCTTCAACCACGAGCCCAAGCGGCCGCGCAAGCTGCTGCTGCACGAGCGCGAGATTGCCCGCTTTACCGGCGCGGTTGAGCGCAAGGGCATGACGCTGGTGCCGCTTTCGGTCTATTTCAACAGCCGCGGCCGGGCCAAGGTTGAACTGGCCTTGTGCAAGGGCAAAAATACGGCGGACAAACGCGCGACAATCAAGGAACGCGACTGGAAGCGCGATCAGGCACGGATTATGCGGGATCACAAATGAGCACACTCGTTTCCCGCGCCGTCACCTGGTTCCTGGGCCATGTCCCTACCCGCGAACAGCTTGAGCAGAACCGCTGGATCAGGCCATTCGCGCACCACGTCCTGCGCAGCGATCTGTGGCGCTTCAATCGGCGCTCGGTACCGCGCGGCATGGCGCTGGGGCTGTTCGTCGGGATCATGATCCCCTTGGCGCACTTCATTACCGCGGCATTGCTGGCGGTCTTCGTGCGCGCCAATATTCCGGTCGCGCTGGCCGCGACCTTCATCGGCTTTCCGGCTTTCCTGCCAGTGATCATCTATGCCGCTGACAAGGTAGGCAATTTCCTGCTGAGGGTCGACGCGATGACCGTGGTCGCTCCGGTCAGCCAGACCATGCAGGCAACCGAAACTGACCACTTGCTGACGATCCTGACCCAGAAGGGCCCAACCGTGGCTTTCGGGATGTTCGTGATCGCGACCGTGTTGGCGGCGATCGGCTATCTGTTCAGCAGCTTCTTCTGGCGTTGGCGGGTCGGGACCAAACGCGCACGGCGGCTGGCCGAGGCGCGGCTGAAGGAACCGGCGGGTTGAGCGGCAAGGGCCAGGCACTGGCCCCGGCGGGCAGCGACCGGCTGGTGCTGGGAATCGCGCTAGCCGCAAGCGCCGCGCTGGTCTGGCTGGCGACACAGCAATGGCTGGCGGTGTTGGTCTTTGTGACCGGGATTGCCGCGCTGGGGGCGGTTGTCTGGACGCTGACCCGCAGCCAGGCCAAGCCCGCCGAGGTCGAACATGCGCTGCCCGACTGGTCGGTGACGGTCGCCGCGATTGACCGCAGCGACTGCGCGGTGGCGATCACCGACCGCGCCGGACGGCTGGTCTGCGCCAATCCGCGCTATGAAACCTGGTTCGGGATCGCCCACGCCCCGCCCCGCCTGCCCGCCGACAATGCCAGCCTCGAACGCCTCGCCAAGGCCGGGCGCGCGGCTTGGCGCGATGGCAAGGGCGCGGCTGATCTGATCGAGGGCGAAACCGGACGCTGGAAGGCCACCGTGCTGCGCGCCGGGCGCGGCGACGACTACCTGGTCTGGACCATCGTGCCGCTGACCGCGCCAGACCTGGTCGCCGAACTGGTCCCGCATATGGACGGCAAGCTGGGCCGGGCGCTGGCCCAGTCGGGCTTCAGCCTGGCGATCGTCGATCCCGATGGCACGGTCCGCGCCGCCAGCTCTGGCTTTGCCGCCCGCGCGACCGGCGATGCCGCCGCGATCCTGACCGGCAAGGAGTTTACTTCGCTGCTGCGCCAGGACGAGGCCGACCGGATCACCTGGGCCCGCGACGGCAAGCGCGGCGCGCCGCTCAGCATGTTCTACATGCCGGTCGCCGATCCCGATGCCGCGGTCGAGCCGGACTATGACAACACCCCCTCGCTGATCCTGATCGCCGACCACGGTGTAGGGCTGGGCGGCGGAGCCAGCGAGGGTGCGGCCTCGGTCGTCCACCTTGAGGCGCTGCTCGGCCAGATGCCGCTGGGCCTGGCCATGGCCGACCGCGACGGGCGGCTGCTGTTCGCCAACAACGCCTTCATGCGCGCCGCCGGCCGCGAGGGCGATCCGCCGCCGACCTATCCGACCGATCTGGTGGTGCAGGAAGACAAGGGCCCTATCAGCGACGCGATCCGCCGCTTCGCCCAAGGCCCCGCTGCCAGCGGCGATATCGCGGTGCGGCTAAAGGGTAGCGTCGAGGATCCGGTGACGCTGAGCCTCGCCGGAGTGCGAGGGCTGGGCGAGGCTGCGGTGCTGCTGGGGCTTACCGACAATACCGAAGAAACCCGGCTCAAGCGCCAGGTCGCCCAGGCCACCAAGATGCAGGCCGTTGGCCAGCTCGCGGGCGGGGTGGCACACGATTTCAACAATGTCCTGACCGCGATCCTGGGCACTTGCGACCTGATGCTGCTGCGCCACACGCCGGGCGACAGCGACTACGACGATATCCAGCAGATCCGCGCCAACTCCAACCGCGCCGCCAGCCTGACCCGCCAGCTGCTCGCCTTCAGCCGCCAGCAGACGCTGCGGCCCGAAGTGCTGCAATTGCCCGATGTGGTTTCCGACATCGGCCAGATGCTCAAACGCCTGATTGGCGAGAAGATCCAGCTGACCATAACCCACGCCCGCGACCTTGGCCCGGTCCGCGCCGACCCGACCCAGCTGGAACAAGTGATCGTCAACCTGGCGGTCAACGCCCGCGATGCGATGCTCTCCAAAGGCGAAAGCGGCAAGCTGACCATCGCCACCAGGAAAGTCACCAGCGCCGACGTGCGCGGCATGCGCAACGCGATCATGCCGCAAGTCGATTACACCGCGCTGGTGGTCAGCGACACCGGCACCGGTATCGCGCCGGACAACCTGGGCAAGATTTTCGAACCGTTCTTCACCACCAAAGACCTCGGCAAAGGCACCGGCCTCGGGCTCTCCACGGTCTACGGCATCGTCAAGCAAAGCGGCGGGTTCATCTTTGCCGACAGCGAGCTGGGCCGGGGCACGACCTTCACGGTCTACCTGCCAGTCCACCACGCCTCAAAGACCGATGCGCCCCCGGCCGATAAGGCAAAGCCCGCGGCCCCCGAAACCGAATGGTCCGGCGGCGGCCGCATCCTGCTGGTCGAAGACGAAGACATGGTCCGCGCCGTCGCCGAACGCGCGCTGACCCGCGCCGGGTTCGAGGTCACCACGGCCAGCGACGGCGACGAAGGGCTGGAGATCGTGCAGGGCGGGGCCGAGTTCGACCTGATCGTCTCCGACGTCGTCATGCCCGCCATGGACGGCCCGACCATGGCCCGCGAGGTGCGCAAACTGCGCCCGGCCATGCCGATCCTGTTCATGTCAGGCTATGCCGAAGAGCAACTGCGCAAGGAGCTGGACCTGGAAAACGTGGCGTTTCTGGCCAAGCCGTTTTCGGTGCAACAGATCAGCGACAAGGTTGGGGCGGTGCTGGGGGCGGCGAGGTAGTGAGGATCGACGACTTTCGAGGTTCAACCTCCACCGTGGACTGGCCTGAGGTCGAAGCCGCATTGTCCCGGCGGTATGGTGACGATGCCAATGAGTTTTGGCTCTCCCATACCGATGGCGGATTCCCGGTGTTGGCGATCTTGGTCAGGCATGACTCAGCTGCGTTGCACTACTTTCCGGATAATCAGAGTGCTGGGATGCAATCAATCGGACGACCGAGCGCAAATCCGAGTGGAATGACGAAATTCTTCAGCAGCAGCGAACTCGAAGAACTGCTGATTCCAAGTGAGGCGGTTGTGCCATTTTCCGATGCCCTTCAAGCAGCAAAGGAGTTTCTGTCTGGGGGTGCCCAGCCACGAAACATCGCATGGCTAGTTCTCTGACCGTACGAATTCTACCTTACCCCACCACCCGCCGGTACAGATGCCAAGTCGCATGCCCCAGCACCGGCAGCACCACCAGCAGCCCCAGGAAGGCCGGGACCATCGCCGCGAACAGGGTCAGCGCAATCACCGCCGCCCACATCACCATCACCATCTGGTTGAGCTGCACCGCGCGCAGGCTCTTGATGATCGCGGTCAGGAAATCGATGTCCTTGTCCACCAGCAGCGGCAGGCTGATCACGGTCACCGCATAGAACAGGAAGGCCATCAGCGCGCCGGTCACTGTGCCGACCGCCAGCATGCCTAGCCCGGCACTGGTCTGGAACAGCGCCAGTGATTCCCCGCCGACGCCGCTTTCCGCCATGAAGATCGCGAAGATCCCGTGGGCCAGGATCATCCAGAAGGTGAAGCCCACGAAGACGAACCCGCCGATCATCAGCAGCTGATCATCCCCGCGCCCGCGCAGCGCGCCCAGCACCGCGCCCCAGCTAAGCGGCAGTCCCGCCTCGCGCCGGCGACTGACTTCGTAGAGCCCGACAGCCGTAAACGGCGCGATCAGCGGAAAGCCCGAGGCGGCCGGGATCAGCCACATCGAGCTCCCCCGCGTCGCCAGCAACCATGACAGTGCGAGGCCGCCGACGATGTAGAACGCGGCGAAGAACATGCCGAACAGCGGGTATGCCTTGTAATCGGCCCAGCCTTTGGCCAGCGCCACGCGCAAGTCGTCCATGGTCAGGTCGTTGGCGACCGGGATCTGCGGGATCTGGAACGGTTCAGGCTGGTTCACGGGCACCTCTCCTTGCCGGAAACAACGGGGCCGAAGGTGGACCAGAACGGGCGAGGGGGCAAGGGTCAGCGGTGGTTCATCCTCTCGGAAATACCACACACCCCGCCACCCACCCGTTCGTGCTGAGCTTGTCGAGGGGTTGCGTGTCCTTGTGGGCGAGTGCAGTCTCAATGCAATATCTGCTGGCAGGGGAGCGAACGGATGGGCAAGCGCAGGGTTGTGGTCAAAGGTGGCGGTGCCAATCTTTACTACATCAGCGACAGCGGCGGGACATTCTATGTCACGCACAAGCGGGTCGGGCTGATCCTCGACGACAATATCGACATCGGCAAAACCCGCTCGCTCGACGATGCCCTAAGCCTGATCCGATCGCATTCCGGGCGCGGAATTGAATCGATCGATTAGCTGGGTGGAGGCGGGCAGGCTGTTGTCGCTCACTTTCCTACAGCGGCGAATTGGGCGATAGGCCGGGGCGTGCCAGCCCGCTTTCGAATCACCCGCGAATCGCACCCCGCAGGACAACCGAAAAGGACTGCCGAAAGGGCAGGGCGTTCTCTTTCAGGACAGTGTCCATCGTGTCCACTCCCGCAGAAATCCATCGGTTTGGCGATGTTCTGAAAATGTTCCTGTTCCCCACTTGTTCCAAAAGAACAAATGCGATACATCATTGCCACGTTGACCTCACCGGTCAGTGGCTTACGCAAGGGGACAGGCAATGGGTGCTCAGCTTAAACTGATTCAGGAAGGCAAGGAAACAATGGACCGGCAGAAGGCGCTCGAAGCGGCGCTGGCGCAGATCGATCGCGCGTTTGGCAAGGGCAGCGCGATGAAGCTTGGCTCGAAGGAAGCGATGGAGGTCGAATCGATCCCCACCGGTTCGCTCGGGCTCGATATCGCGCTTGGCGTAGGCGGCCTGCCGCGCGGGCGGGTGATCGAAATCTACGGGCCCGAAAGCTCGGGCAAGACCACCTTGGCACTGCATGTGATTGCAGAGGCGCAGAAGGGCGGCGGCACCGCGGCCTTCGTCGATGCCGAACACGCGCTCGATCCGGCCTATGCCAAGAAGCTGGGCGTCGACATCGACGAACTGATCGTCTCGCAGCCCGATACCGGTGAACAGGCGCTCGAAATCGTCGATACCCTGGTGCGATCGAACGCGATCGACGTGCTGGTGGTGGACTCGGTTGCCGCCCTCGTGCCGCGCGCCGAAATCGAAGGCGAAATGGGTGACAGCCACGTTGGCTTGCAGGCCCGTTTGATGAGCCAGAGCTTGCGCAAGCTGACCGGTTCGATCAGCCGCTCGCGCTGCATGGTGATCTTCATCAACCAGCTGCGGATGAAGATCGGGGTGATGTACGGCAATCCGGAAACCACCACCGGCGGCAACGCGCTCAAGTTCTATGCTTCGGTCCGGCTCGACATTCGCCGCACCGGGCAGATCAAGGATCGCGACGACATCGTTGGCAACACCACCCGCGTAAAAGTGGTCAAGAACAAGGTCGCCCCGCCGTTCAAGCAGGTTGAATTCGACATCATGTATGGCGAAGGCATCTCCAAGATCGGCGAAATTCTCGATCTCGGCGTCAAAGCCGGCGTGGTTGAGAAGAGCGGCGCCTGGTTCTCATACGACTCTATCCGGATCGGTCAGGGGCGCGAAAACTCCAAGACCTATCTGAAGGAAAATCCCGAGCTTTGCGACCGGCTGGAGGCTGCGATCCGCGGCCAAACCGAAGGTCTGTCCGGGGAGATGATGGCCGGTCCTGAAGCTGAGGACGACATCTGATCTTCGAGAGCTTCCGGCCCGGCGACGCCCGTTCGCCGCGCCGGGGTTGAATGGAGGGCGTCCCCGAGTCCCCCGTACCCCTTCGGGGACGTCCTCCGACAAACAGGACCGGCGCGGCATTCCCAGCGAATGTCGCGCCGGTTTCTATTTGATACTCAACCCAATTCACGCAACTTCGTCATCAATCTCAACTTGACCGAAGAATAGATGCCCAGCAATCATGTACCCTGCAACAACGGAGGGGAATCATGTTAAAAATCCAGAATGTATTGGTCGTGGCTGTGGGGGCAATTGCACTGTCGGGCTGCGCGACTGTGATGAACGGCCCTAATCAGGATCTCGAAGTCAAATCCGAACCATCGGGGGCGACCGCCAAGCTGACCAATGGCTACACTTGCACCACCCCGTGCAAGGTCGAAGTGCCGCGCCGCAACGACATGCGGGTCGATATCAAGAAGGACGGCTACAAGCCGGCCTACGTGCTGGTCCAGTCCAAGCTGGGCGGGGCAACCTTCGGCAACGTCCTGGCTGGCGGCATCATCGGCGGGATCGTC
>Ga0209023_10001756_pt1 | contig 28343 bp, 27 predicted proteins | sample LakOneMetagenome_FD_187468 | JGI IMG/M metagenome (GOLD analysis project Ga0209023, IMG submission 187468) | Freshwater and sediment microbial communities from Lake Erie, Canada (SPAdes) (version 2) | ecosystem: Environmental > Aquatic > Freshwater > Lentic | place: Lake Erie, Canada...
CTGAATCGCCACGAGTTTCCTAGACACTCGAGAGCCGCTTGAAATACTGCTTTTCATATTCGACCGGCGACAAGTCATTGCTGAAGCTGTGCCGGCGCTTTGGATTGTAAAACATCTCGATGTAATCGAAGACATCCTGCTTTGCTTCTTCCCGAGTGCCGTAGGTCTTGCGTCGAATTCGTTCCCGTTTCAGGAGCTGGAAAAAGCTCTCGGCCACGGCGTTATCGTGGCAGTTTCCTCGTCGGCTCATGCTTTGCTGCAGATTGTGCTGGTCCAGGAAGTCGCGCCAGTCGTAGCTGCTGAATTGGCTGCCCTGATCGGAATGCACCATCACCGTATTCTTGGGTTGCCGACGCCAGACGGCCATCAAGAGCGCATTCATCGCAAGCTCGCGATCGATTCGAGAACTCATCGACCACCCGACCACCTGACGCGAAAACAGGTCCAGTACGACGGCCAGATAAAGCCAGCCTTCGTAAGTGCGAATGTACGTGATATCTGTCACCCAGACCCGGTTCGGTTCCTGCACGTCGAACTGGCGCTGCAGATGATTAGGCGCCACCAGCGAAGGGGCACCGCCGCGTTTGTATTTCCGCTTGGCGTAGCCGGTTTGCGAACGAATCCCGGCCAAGCGCATCAGTCGGTGGACGCGGTTGATGCCGCACTGCTCACCGAGCTCGCGCAGATCGTCGCTGACCTTGCGGTAGCCGTACACACTGCCGCTTTCTAGCCATGACTCCTTGATCGGCACAAGCAAGCGCTTGTCTTCCTTGGCGCGGCGGCTTTCGGGATTGAGCCGCCAGGCATAGAAGCCACTCGGATGCACCTCGAGCACTTTGCATAGCCGGCGCACCGGGAATTGGTCCTGTAACTCAGCAATTAAGGTGTACCTTACCCGGACGTCTTGGCAAAGTACACCGCGGCCTTTTTCAATATGTCACGCTCCTCCGTGACGCGCTTGAGCTCGGCCTTCAGGCGCCGCATTTCGTCAGACTGGGCATCGACAGCCTTGCGCTCAGCCTCAGGCACGCCATAGCGCTTCGTCCAGGCGTACAGGCTATGGATGCTTACCCCGAGCCGCTCCGCTACTTCGCTCGCTGGGTGCCCACGCTGGACTACCTGCTTGACTGCTGCAATCTTGAATTCTTCTGTGTACCGCTTACCGCTCATACGTTCTCCTTGTGCCTGACATTATGGCTCAGGAGTGTCTACAAATGTCGTGGCGATTCAGCACATATTTCATGAATAACTCTCATTCTCATTTTGTGAGGTGCAAAGTTACCAATAACCAGTGCAATCAGATAGCGAAATTCAGCCACATTATTATTCACTTCAGCCAGTCGTAAAGTTTTTGAAGCCAAATCAGTCTTTACGAATCTGTTTGGCTGAACTGAATAATATGTTGACCAGATTTCGCAATGTTAATTGCGTGATTCCCTCTTACTCTTCTTGGCATCGTGGCTCCATCCATCTCCAACGTGCATGGCATAGCGCCGTCAAAAACACTTTTGCCAAGGACTAACCTTATGAATTCCCCTCCGAGCGCCAGCCCCGCGCGCATCGCAAAGCCGGTAGCTATTGCAGCTGTTGGCTTGATTGCTGTTTTTGGCGCGATGTATACCTGGCGCCAAACCCACGCGGCCCCTGCGGGTCACTTTGAAATGCCACCCCTGCCGGTATCGACCGTCAAGGTCCAACCCCGTAGCGCAACCAATGAACTACAAGCCATCGGCAGCCTGCAAGCGGTACGTGAAGTATTGCTGGCACCGGATACGGCGGGACGCGTGACGGCTATCCATTTCGAGGCCGGACAAACTGTCAAACAGGGCGAGGTATTGGTGCAGCTCTATGACGCACCCGAGCAAGCCGATCGCGCTGCCGCTGTTGTCAAAGCCGACTTTGCACAATTGCAACTGAAACGCTCGGAGGGCTTGGCCCCTACCGGTGCCGAACCGCGCGAATTGCTGGAGCAACGCAAGGCGGAGGTCGACCAAGCGCGTGCAGCGGTCAAGCAACTGGACGCGCGCATTCAGCAGAAAACCATCCGGGCACCGTTTTCCGGCCAAATCGGCATCCGTCGCATCAATCCGGGTCAGTACCTCAATGCCGGTGATGCGATTGCCACGCTGACGCAATTGGAACCTCTGTACCTGAATTTCACGCTACCGCAACAGGAGCTGTCCAAATTGAAGGTGGGTGCGTCCGTCCGGGTGTCCGTCGATTCCGCGCCAGACCGCTTGTTTCAGGCCAAGGTCAGCAGCATCGAGCCTCGTATCAACGGCGAAACCCGCAATGCCGTCGTACAGGCGCAGTTGCCCAATCCGGACCGCCTGCTCAAGTCGGGAATGTACGCCACTGCGCACCTGGAACTGCCTGCCACGGCAGAAGCCATTGCCCTGCCGCTGACGGCTATCCAGACTTCGGCTTCCGGCGACAGCGTTGTGCTGGTGCAGGAGATCAATGCCGAGGGCCTTGGCAAGGCAGTGACGGTGCCCGTCACGACGGGGCGCAGGTTGGGCGAAGAGGTGCTGCTCACCAAGGGCGTAAAGGCCGGAGACGTGGTGGTCACTACCGGTCAAATCCGTCTGCCGCCCGGCGCGACGGTCAAGATCACGCCCGCAGCCGCAGTACACACGGCGGATGTCGCGTCGGCTCACTAAGAGAGAACAGCATGCATTTCACCGATATCTTCATTCGACGGCCTATTTTGGCCTTGGTCGTTAGCCTGCTAACCCTGTTGCTGGGTGCGAGCGCGTTTTTCCTCCTGCCCGTGCGCCAGTACCCCAGCTTGGAGAATGCCACCATCACGATCAGCACCTCGTTTCCGGGGGCGACGCAGGAGGTGATGCAGGGCTTCGTGACGACGCCGATTGCGCAATCCATCGCTACTGCCAGCGGTATCGAGTACCTGAGCTCAACCACTACCCAAGGCAAGAGCGACATCAAGGCGCGGCTGGTGCTTAATGCCAATGCCGACCGCGCCATGACCGAGATCCTGGCCAAGGTACAGCAAGTCAAATACCAGTTGCCGGCCGGAGTGACCGACCCGGTCATCAGCAAGTCCACCGAGGGGGGGACGGCCGTGCAATACGTTGCCTTCTACAGCGACACATTGTCTATCCCGCAGGTGACCGATTTCGCCACACGGGTGGCTCAGCCCATGTTCACTGGCATTCCTGGGGTGGCCTCGGCCGACATCATGGGTGGACGGACGTTGGCCATGCGCGTCTGGATCGATCCGGTGCGGCTGGCCGCGCGTGGATTGTCTGCCGGTGAAATATCGGCCGCGCTGCGTGCCAACAATGTGCAGGCCGCGCCGGGACAGCTCAAAAGCGCGCTGACCATCACCAACATCAGCGCCGGAACCGATCTACGTGATGTCGAGGACTTCCGCCAGATGGTGGTCAAGTCCAGCCGGGATGGGGGAGTGGTTCGCTTGTCCGACGTGGCAACGATGGAGATCGACGGCCAGAACTACAACAGCGCCGCATTCGCTACCGGTACGCCGGCCATTTTTATCGGCATCCAGCCAACGCCGGATGGCAACCCGATTGATATCGTCAAACACGCCAACGAACTGATCCCCAAGATCCGCGAGATGGCACCACCGGGACTGAAGGTAGAACCCAACTACGATGTCGCGCGTTTCGTCAACGCCTCTATCGAGGAGGTTAAGCACACCTTGATTGAAGCCATCGTGATTGTCATCGTGGTGATCTTCCTGTTCCTCGGCTCCTTCCGCGCGGTGATTATTCCCGTCGTCACCATCCCCCTGTCTCTGGTGGGGACGGCCGCGCTGATGCTGGCCTGCGGTTTCTCGATCAACCTGCTGACCCTGCTGGCCATGGTATTAGCCATCGGTTTGGTGGTGGACGATGCCATCGTGGTAGTGGAGAACATCCATCGCCATATTGAGGAAGGCCTGACGCCGGTGCGTGCGGCACTGCTGGGTGCGCGCGAGATCGTGGGGCCCGTGATTGCAATGACCATTACGTTGGCGGCGGTCTACGCACCCATCGGTTTGATGGGCGGACTTACCGGAGCGTTGTTCAAGGAATTCGCCTTCACCCTGGCCGGCTCGGTCCTTGTCTCGGGTGTAATCGCGTTGACCCTCTCGCCCGTCATGAGTTCGATGCTGCTGAGTCCGAAACAGAACGAGGGCCGCCTAGCGCAATTCATCGAACACCGGATGGAGCACCTGACCGCTATCTACGGTCGACTGCTGGCGTATACGCTGGCTGCACGCGGCGCAGTGCTGTTGGTCGGCGTGGCAGTGCTGGCTGCGATCGTGGTGTTGTTCAACGGCACCAGCCGAGAGCTAGCGCCAACCGAGGATCAGGGTCTTGTTATCGTCTTTACTAAGGCTCCACAGTATGCGGGCATTGGCTATACCTCCCACTATGCTGCGCAGATAGAAAAGCTGTTCGCCAAGATTCCGGAATATGCAAGCGGCTTCATGCATGTGGGCGGCATTGCTGGCGGTCAGAACAATATGTTGGGCGGAGCAATACTCAAGGACTGGTCCAAGCGCAAGCGTTCGGCCACCGAGATTCAGGGCGAAATCCAAGCCGCTGGCATGGCCATTGAGGGTGAAACGGTAACCGCCCTGCAACTACCCTCGCTGCCCGGTTCCAGCGGCGGTCTGCCTGTGCAGATGGTGCTGCGCTCGCCGGACGACTTTAAGACGCTTTATGAGACTGGCGAGAAGGTCAAGCAGGCAGCCTATGCCAGTGGTCTTTTTCTCTATGTGCAAAACGATCTGGCTTTCGACAGCGCGCAGGCGCGCATCACGATCGATAGCGCTAAGGCCAACGAGATGGGCGTCACCATGCAGGCCATTGCCGATACGCTGGCGGTACTGGTGGGCGAGAACTATGTCAATCGCTTCAATTTCCACGACCGTTCCTATGACGTGATTCCGCAGGTGCGCGGCAGCGAACGCATGAACCCGGAGGACCTCGGTCGCTTCTATGTCAAGGCCACCTCCGGTACTTTGGTACCGCTGTCGACGGTGACCCACATAGAAATGCATCCGCAGGCAAACCAGCTGACCCAGTTCGGTCAGATGAATTCCGCGACGCTTGAAGCCTTGCCACGTCCAGGCGTCAGCATGGGCGAGGCCGTGGCGTTCCTCGAATCGCAGCAACTGCCGGTGGGTACCAGCGTGGATTGGCTCAGCGATAGCCGTCAGTTCGTGCAGGAAGGCAACCGCCTGCTGGTCTCCTTCGTGTTCGCGTTGATCGTCATCTTCCTGGTGCTGGCCGCGCAGTTCGAGAGCCTGCGCGATCCCTTGGTCATCCTGGTTACCGTGCCGTTGGCCGTCTGCGGCGCACTGGTTCCGTTGTGGCTCGGCTACGCCACGCTCAATATCTACACGCAAATCGGGCTGGTCACACTGATCGGACTGATCTCTAAGCATGGCATTTTGATGGTGACCTTTGCCAACCACATCCAGCATCACGAGAACCTCAGCCGCATTGAGGCGATCGAGAAAGCCGCTGCCGTGCGGATGCGGCCGGTGCTAATGACCACTGCCGCCATGGTGGCCGGTCTGGTGCCGCTGCTGTTTGCCGAGGGCGCGGGAGCAGCCAGCCGCTTTGCCATTGGTATCGTGGTGGTGATGGGCATGCTTGTGGGGACGCTGTTCACGCTCTTCGTGCTGCCCACGGTCTACAGCTTCCTGGCCAAGGACCACCGGGTTGCGGCAGAAAGCCCGCGTGCCCGCGAACTCTCCACTGTGGAGGTCCCCAGTGTCTAAATTACTTCGCGACTCGTTTAACCCCATGACCATCTCTCTGTGCTCGACCAGTTTCCCCTCACGAACCATGGTTGCTACGGCGCTGGCCGCCGCTGTCCTCGCCACTGGATGCGCGAGCGGCCCGGACTATCACGCGCCAATGACGCCCGATACGGCAGTTGGCCTCTTCGTGAGCCGGATTGCGGCGTCCGACACCAGGATTGCGGCTGCCGACACCAGGATTGCGGCTGCCGACACCAATGCACCGATGCCGGTAGATTGGTGGAAACTCTACGAGAACCCCACGCTTAACAGCCTGGTGCAAGACGCCTTGTCCGCAAACACCAGTCTTCGGATGGCGCAGGCCAATCTGGCGCGTGCACGGGCGATCTTCGGCGAGGCACGCAGCGGGCTGTTCCCATCGACCACCGCCTCGGCTGGCGCAAGCTACGGCCGCGATCAGACCTCGTGGACTGGCAGCGGCCAGGCCCCTAAGCAGTGGAGCTACAGCGGCGGCCTCGACATCTCCTACGAAGTGGATATCTTTGGTCGCGTACAACGTGACATTGAAGCCGCGCACTATGACACTGATGCAGTGGCGGCGGCTTTTGACGCAACGCGCGTGGTGGTCGTGGCCGAGACGACTCGTGCCTACGTGGATGCCTGCACACTGGGCGAGGCTATCGAAGTGGCCGACTCATCCATTGCGTTGGCGCAGCGCAGCCTTGGGATCATCGTCTCACAGGAGCGCGCCGGTTCAGGCTCGCACCTGGACGTGGAGCGGGCCGGGGTGATCCTTGCCCAAGCCCAAGCGGCATTGCCTGCCCTACAGGGCCAGCGCGAATTCGCCTTGTTTGAACTGGCAGCACTCACTGGCAGAACACCGGCGCAGGTGCCGGATGCGGCTCGCGCATGCACCAAAGCCCCAGAGATCGTCAGCGCTCTGCCGGTGGGTGATGGCTCTGCGCTGCTGCGTCGGCGCCCTGACGTACGGCAAGCTGAACGACGGCTGGCGGCTGACACAGCGCGCATCGGCGTGGCCGTAGCGGATCTCTACCCGAAGGTCAGCCTAGGCGCGTCGGCCAACTACCTGCGCAACGACTTCCTGAAAGGTGACCGCACTTTCTCCTTCGCGTTGGGCCCGCTGATCTCGTGGAGCTTTCCCAATGTGATGGTGGCGCGCAGTCGTGTCGAACAGGCCAAGGCGCAAACCGCAGCCTCTCTGGCCAGCTTCGATGGCACAGTATTGAATGCCTTGAAGGAGTCCGAGCAGTCCCTCAGTACTTACGGTTCCGCACTTCTGCAGCGCAACGCACTGATTGAAGCGCGGACACGCGCGGAAAACGCATTCAGGCTGGCGGATCAACGTTTTCGAAGCGGCTCCATCAGCTACCTGGACGTGATCGTCGCGCAGACAAGCTTCATCAATGCCAGGTCGCAAGTGGCCGCCGCAGACCAACGGGTAGGTTCGGCCCGCGTGTCGGTGTTCAAGGCGCTGGGGGGCGGCTGGGAGGGTGAAGATGTCCAGTAAACCGCGACTTCATGAGGAATCCAGCATCCCCTCACATATGGAACATCCCCTGGCGATTGATCTGATGGCTGCGTTCGCCCGCCGCCACGCAGTACATACAGATGTCGAAACAGAAGCTCAAGTCGGGAGTGTGACGTCATCTAGCAACGAGCAAGAGAGGGCGGCTTCACGCCAGATAAGGCGCCTACGCGCCGTGCAGTTGCGGGCCACAGTCATGCGTGTGCGCGTCCTGACCGTGCTGGAACAAAACCTTCCTGATTGCCTCGACGTGCACCAGATTCTCCATGCATTCCACCAGAGGTTCGATACCGTCGCGCCAGCAACAATCTACAGGGCACTCAAAGAAATGACACAGAAAGGATTGTTGGTTTGCACATGGAATGGACGTGGCCGAGCACGCTACAGCAATTCACCTGAGGGGCCACATACGCAGATGGATACCTTGGCATGTCGATGCGGGCAGCGGCAGGTCTTCATCAAGAACCTGAAGTTGCATGCACACTTGAGCTTGCTTGCAAGCCAGGAGGGCTTTGTCCTTAACAGTGAGTCTGTGTTCACGATTTCGACGGTCTGCGCAGGCTGCAAGGACGGCCCACCGAACAGGCCTCGATGTTAGCGGGCAGTCTATGCCGCCGACACCCGGTGACATTCATTCGATGGAGCAAAAAAATATGACTGAATACTCAACACCAGAAGCCGATCGCAGCACGATACCCATCGGCAAGCGCATGGGCCTGCTGGAAACGGCAGTGCAAAAGTTGTTCACGCGGCCAGCCCGCGTGATCACCATTGAGGACTTGGGTGAAAAGTTCAGGATGGTTACCTTGGGTGGCGATACCCTAAAGGGCGTTGAATGGACGCCCGGCGACAAGATCCAGTTACAGTTTGGTGGCTGGGTGCAACGAACCTACACGCCACTGGATTGGAACCCGATGCAAGGCCGCACCCGGATTCTGATCTATATGCACGGCGATGGTCCCGGGTCCCAGTGGGCACGCTGCCTGCGTACGGGTGATGCTTGCCAACTCTTCGGCCCGCGCCAGTCCATTGACCTCAATAAGCTCCAATCTTCCGCCTTCGTGTTTGGTGATGAGTCCTCGTTGGGCTTGGTTGCTGCGTTGGATAGCGTCACCCCGGGGCCAATTCGGGTGCAAACGTCACTGGAAATATCGGTATCCAACGACACACTGGCCGTTATCAAAGCGCTGCTCCTGAACAAAGCGCACATTACCGTGCGTACCGAAAACGATGCACATTTGTCGGAGGTGGAGGCACGCGCACTTGGACTGCTCCAAGCGAATTTGGCTACCTCGTTCGTACTGACCGGCAAGGCGACTTCCGTTCAAAGAATCCGCCAGTTTTTGCGTCAGCATCGCGGCGCCGCCAGCCAGTTCCAGAACAAGGCCTATTGGGCTCCTGGCAAGAAGGGGTTGGACTGATACTGACCTACAGCAGCTAGACGGTATCCGGCAACACGATACCAGGAACTGGCGGCTGCTCCCGGATATCGCTGGACGCCCCCATGCGTTCAGCAAGGTAGCGCGCCGGCGGTTTACCAACAGCCTTGCGGAACATGGTGACAAAGCCGCTAGCGTTTTCGTAGCCCAGATCCAGCGCGACGGTCTGCACGCTCTCGCCTTTAGACAGCCGTTGCAGCGACAAGATGACATGCAATTGCCGACGCCAGCGCCCGAAGCTCATACCGATCTCCTGCAGGAGCAGCCGGGTCATACTGCGCTCGCTCATGCCGATACGGATAGCCCAATCACCAATTGAGGTCTTGTCCGTTGGGTCCGTTAGCAACAGGTCTGCCAAGCGGCGTAACCGTGGATCGCGAGGCAAAGGCAAATGCAAGTCTTCGACCGGCGCAACAGCGAGTTCGTCCAGAAGCGTAGCGATCAGTCGACCTTCAGGTCCTTTGAGCGCATACAGCCTAGGAATGCCTGCGGCTTTGAAGAGAAGTTCGCGCAGCAATGGCGACACGGCCAGCGTGCAACAGGCCGTGGGGAGGTCTGGCACGGCATTGGGCTCAACGAACAGGCAATAGCATTCTGTTTCGCCGGACCCACGCGCCGCATGCGGAAGGTTGCCGGGAATCCAAACGGCGCATTGAGGCGGGACAATCCAGACGCCGTTCTCTACCTGGCAATTGATGATGCCTCGGACCGTATAAAGCAACTGCGCCTTGCGATGCTGATGCTGTGCATGCTCCCATTCCTTGGTGACCGCCGCAGTCCCCCACGCCATCACGGGACGCGCGACAGCATCGACGTCAATAGTGGTCATAAGGTCGCCGGGTTCTGGCATGGGGATGGTGCTTTCGGGGCGATTTGGCACTGGATTTTTCAACTGGCTGAAATGAATAATATTATGGCCAATTTATGCAATGACGTCTAGTCATGCGCCAGTTATTGTGAGGGCATGCACATCCATAACTCAGCAGCAATAACCGCCGATCAGCTCCCTGGCGAAGATTTCAGAGATTGCGCGACCAAGCATTGGGCCCCCGTTGGCATTCGAAGCAACTGGCGATGGATCTGTGCATGCTGATTCAAGACCGTTCTGGAAAAACCATTTTTAATCGAGGAGTCTCAATTCATGTTTATCGACAGCTCTACCTTTCCTCTTGTCTGGATGCGACAAATCGCCTCGGCCAACGACACCGCTCAAGCACCTTTTGACGAGTTTGCCAACTTGCTCGCACGCAAACAAGCTTTCGTCTTTCTCAGCGACGATGGATTTAACGACCACGAACACACGCAGGAAGAGCGCAAGCAAACCTCGCTCTGGATGAAGAAGAACAAAGTCGAAATTCGAGCGTTCATCAAAGGGATGATTCTGATCGAACCGAATGCGGGGAAGCGGCTTGCGAGTAAGGCCTTTGCCATCATGTTCGGCAAGTTCTGGGGTTATCCGCTGCTGGTCACGGCCTCCCAAGAAGAAGCGTTGGAAACGGCGCAGAGGCTCTTAAAAGATTAACCAGAAGCGTCGCAACTCCTCATTTTCTGGAGCTAGAGGGTGCGTGCGACAACATTTTGCTATCCCGAGTTTCACATACCGTGGAGCTTAGTTCTGCGGTGAAGGCAATCAATCCACGCAATAGCGTAGTAATTCTTATTAAGTTTAAAGGAAGTGACATCATGAACATCACCAAAATACTTGCTTCCACCGTAATCGCCTTGGCTTCAGCAATGGCCGGAAGTGCTTTTGCACAGACCTCTGACAACCAATATCCCATCGCTGATTTCAGATCAGGTACTCTGACGCGGGCACAAGTGCAGGCCGAGCTGGCTCAGGCAAAGGCAAACGGCACATGGTCAAGCTTGGACAATGACAGCATCTATCCCGTCGTCGTTAATACTGGAACGCCAAAAACTCGTGTGGAGGTGCGGGCTGAGTTGGCTCAGGCAAAGGCAAACGGCACATGGTCAAACTTGAATAATTGTCAAGACCCGCCTGGTTATACACGCGTTTCCTGAACAATTCAGGGCGTTTTTCATGCCATTCCTTGAGGGCCTGAATCGGCGTTTTATGCTTGAGCGCCCGCTGCGGAATATTGTGATTGTAGATCTTGACGTAATTGCGCAGCGTCGATTCCAGCTCGGCAGCTGATCCAAAGCGTGTCTGGTTGACGATATCGCTGATGCGACCATTGAAGCGCTCGACCATGCCATTGGTCTGCGGATGGCGAGGCGGGATCAAGCGGTGTTCGATACCAAGCTGCTTGCAAAGCCGGTCGAACACATGCGTTCCGCTGGGTTCCTTCTTTTTGCGGCCAGCCGTGAAGCGGTCGGTGAACTGACTGCCATTGTCGGTCAGCAGTTTGATGATCTTGACGGGGCAGGCTTGCTGGACTTTGGTGAGGAAATCGACACTGCTACCGTCGGTCTGGTCGGCATAGATCTCGACGAAGACCCAACGTGTGGCGCGGTCGATGGCAACGAACAGATAACGCCTTGCCGACTCGTCAGGCATCTGTGGCAGGTACTTAATATCGATGTGCACGAAGCCCGGCTCATAGTCCTTGAAGGTCTTTTTCGTGGCGGGTGCGTTGCCTTCCTGTTCGACCAGGTCGCGTAGGTCCGAGACGCCATGGCGGCGCAGGCAGCGTCCCAGCCCGGCACGCGAGACGGCCGGATTGATGAACTCGCGAGTGACCGCCAACAGGTCGTCCGTGGGCAGCAGCAGCGTCTTGCGCAGTTCCACCACGATCAGTTCCTGCTCGGGCGACAGCGTCGTGTACATCTTGTCCGGTGCGTGCGATTTGTCTTCCGGAGTATCGCGGTTTTGCCATTTCCTGATGGTCTGTCGCGTAACGTTGTAGATCCTCGCCAACTCGGCTTGTGGTAGCGTTGAGTTCCTGATTTCTTCGCGGATCAGGTGGGTGGTACGGGCTTGGCTGTGCAGGGCCTGGGTCATTGAATTGCCAGTGAAAGATCAGATTGGAACAGTGTACGCAAAACGGTCCTGGCCTTGAAGAGCGGCCAGCTACGGATGGGTACATGATCCCACGAGTCTAGACAAATAATGACAACAACTATCCCGTTGTCGTTAATACAGGAACGCCTAAAACCCGTGCGGAGGTGCAGGCCGAACTCGCCCTGGCGCAGAAGGACGGCACCATGCCTTACTACAAGAACTAAGGATGTTCTGGTTAATCGGTCGACAACGAAAGTTGCTGAATCGTATTTCTCAAAATATGGCGTTCTAGTGTCCGGGTCGATTGAATATTGAGCCGAGGCGCGTTGCCAATTATTGAATCAGCAACTGTGGATAGATCAGACAACATGGAGCTACGTCATCTTCGTTGTTTTATCGCAGTGGCCGAAGAGTTGCACTTCGCCCGTGCGGCCGAGCGCCTGCATATCGAGCAGTCGCCGTTGTCAAGGACTATAAAGGAACTGGAATCTTACTTGGCCGTGCAACTGTTCGAGCGGACGACACGGCGCACGCGGTTGACCTGGGCGGGTAAGGTTTTTCTGGAGGAGGCCCAACGTATCTTCGCCGCTATCGATCAGGCTAAAGCCAGCGTGAAGGCGGCTGCTACCTGTTATCACGGTCGCTTGCGCATCGCGCTGTCCGATGGCATCGCCCAGCCACGACTATCGGCTTTGCTGGCACAGTGCCGCGAGGATGAACCCGAGGTGGAAATTCGCCTGTCGGAAACACCGTTGTCGCAGCAGATCAAGGGGCTTCACAGCGACCTGTATGACGCGGGGTTTGCACAATCCGATGACGTGGGTGAAGGCCTCATCGCTGAGGCTATCTGGAGTGAGCCTTTGGTGATCGCTGTACCGGCGCGCCATCCGCTCCTGGTGCACCGGCGTATTCCGCTCGACGAAGTCTTGCGCTATCCGCTGGTGCTATGCCATCCCGAAACCTGCGAAGGCTTCTGGCAGCAGATCAAACGGGTGCTGCGCACGGTGGATGCCAAGCCCATCGTGGCGGATCGTGTGCCAACGTTGGACTTGATGATGACCTTGGTGGCCGCTGGCTACGGCTTGGGGTTTGCAGGCGAAAGCCAGATCGCCGCATGCCGCAATCCCAATGTGATTGCCCGGCCGCTGGCCGGACGCTCTCCGATGCTGACCACCTACCTGCTGCGACCAGACACCGAACCCTCCGAGCAGTTGATCCGCTTCATCGACAGGGTGAGTCCTGTCGATGATCAAGCATCGAATCCCACCATCGTTGAATGAGAGGTCATGCCATGAAGATGATTACTGCCCTGATGCTCGTGGTACTTCTGACTGCCTGCGGCCAGTCCGCGCCCACGGACACCGTTGAATCGCTGGCCGCCAACCCCGAGCGGTTGAAGGAATTGCGCGCACAGTGCAAAGCCGATCACGCGAAGCTGGGCGATGCCTTGTGCAACGCCGTGGCCGAAGCCACACGCAAACGCTTCATGGGAAATGGCACTCCGTACACGCCTGAGCCGACACCGAAGAACTGATCGCCTCGCGCAGATAGTGACCTTGCGACCGGTCAATTCCCGTCGCATGGCTCTGTACGTGCCAATTCTTCACATCGACAAAAAATCTTTCAACAAATCGCCATACACGCCGCAACGCGCATCCGCTTGCGGCGTTTTTCTTGTCTACGCCCCTGCTGGAAATCTTTCTTTTTCTCCTTGAATTGTGCCGATAACGGTCTTTGACCGGCACTGACCCAACACCGAACCTCATGTCTGCGGCACGTCTTTGTGCCCGCGATGTGCAGAAGAAATTCGGAGGTCAGGATGCAAGGGACCAGTGTGCTGTTCGGTCAGGTGTTGACGGTGTTCAGCATCGTCATAGCCGGCGTGTGGGGTGCCACACAATGGACCGCCGCTGCACTGGGTTACCAGCTACGCCTTGGCACGCCCTGGTTCGATTTCTTCGGTACGCGGGTCTATCACCCGTGGCGGCTGTTCGAGTGGTGGTTCTTCTTCGACGCTTACGCACCGCACATCTTCAACACGGGTGGTGCCATCGCCGGTGCCAGTGGCCTGGCTGCCATGGTGGTCGCCATCGGCATGTCGATATGGCGCTCGCGGCAGTCCAAGCTGGTTACAACATATGGCTCCGCACGCTGGGCCGATGCGAACGAAATCCGCAAGGCAGGACTGACCGGCCCGGCCGGTGTTTTCCTCGGTCTGCATGACAGCCAGTACCTACGCCATGAAGGCCCCGAACATGTCCTGACCTTCGCGCCCACGCGCTCAGGTAAAGGCGTGGGTCTGGTGGTGCCGACGCTGCTGTCATGGCCTGCATCCGCCGTGATCCACGACATCAAGGGCGAGAATTGGAATATCAGTGCAGGCTGGCGCTCGCGCTTCTCGCATTGCCTGCTGTTCAACCCCACCGATCCCAAGTCTGCCGCGTATAACCCGCTGCTGGAAGTCCGACGCGGCGCGCATGAAGTGCGCGACGTGCAGAACATCGCCGACATCCTGGTCGATCCCGAAGGCGCGCTTGAACGGCGCAACCACTGGGAGAAGACTTCGCACGCACTGCTGGTAGGGGCGATCCTGCATGTGCTCTATGCAGGCGAAGACAAGACGTTGCGCGGTGTCGCCAACTTTTTGTCCGATCCGGCGTGTCCATTCGAGGTGACGTTGCACCGGATGATGAGCACGCGGCACTTGGGCGAGAGCACTCATCCTGTTGTCGCATCGGCTGCGCGCGAAGTGCTCAACAAGAGCGACAACGAGCGTTCGGGTGTGCTGTCCACGGCCATGAGTTTTTTGGGCCTGTACCGCGATCCCACGGTGGCCGAAGTCACCTCGCGTTGCGACTGGCGCATTGCCGACCTGATCTCTGCCGAACATCCGGTGTCGTTGTACCTGGTGGTGCCGCCTTCGGACATCAGCCGCACCAAGCCGCTGATCCGACTGATCCTCAATCAGATCGGCCGGCGGCTCACCGAGTCGCTCGATGGCTCCGACGGTGTGGAGCGCAAGCACAAGCTGCTGCTGATGCTTGATGAGTTCCCGGCGCTGGGTCGGCTGGACTTCTTTGAATCGGCATTGGCTTTCATGGCCGGCTACGGCCTGCGCGCCTTCCTGATTTCGCAGTCGCTCAACCAGATCGACAAAGCTTACGGCCAGAACCATTCAATTCTGGACAACTGCCATGTGCGGGTGACCTTCGCCACCAACGACGAACGCACGGCCAAACGCATCTCCGAGACGCTGGGCACCGCCACCGAGCTGCGCGCACAGCGCAACTATGCGGGCCATCGTCTGGCACCGTGGCTGGGCCACTTGATGGTGTCGCGCCAAGAGACGGCACGGCCACTGTTGACGCCCGGCGAAGTCATGCAACTGCCACCGGATGAATCGGTGGTGATGGTCTCTGGGCATGCACCGATCAAAGCCAAGAAGCTGCGCTATTACCTTGACGCCAACTTCAAGCGGCGCGTACTGCCGCCACCCACGCTAACACTGGAGCGCTACGCCGACGTGCCACCGGTACGCGCCGACGACTGGAGTGCCCTGGCTGTGCCCACTGTGCCAGCCACGTCCACCACGGCAGGGCTGGGTGAATCGGCCGATGACGGCGGCCCGCGTCAGCAGCCCGAGCTATCCGAAGTCGCCACCTACAGCCCCGAACCCGAGCAGTCGGCCAGCGACCTGTCGCTGCTTGATGACGACGACTTTCCGCTTCCCCTCCCATCCCAGCTCGACCCGCGCTTGCAGCGCACGGCACGGCTGGCCGCTCTCGACCCTGACGACGGAATCCAGCTATGACCCTCAACCATTCCACCTATCGCTTGAATCTCTTTATCCAACCCGACCACGCCAAGCGCCTGGACGAACTGGCCGCCAAGAAAGGCGTGTCCAAATCCTCCATCGTCGCGGCGGCGCTGGCGTCCTGGCTGTCGCCGGACGCGGGTGACCAGCGCGAGGCGGCCACCGCCAAACGGCTGGATCGTCTGTCGCGCCAGTTCGAGCGTCTGGAGCGTGACCAGAACATTCTGATCGAGACACTGGCGCTATACGTCCGCTACTACCTCACGGTCAGCACGCCGGTACCGGAGGCCCATCAAGAAGCCGCGAAGGCACAGGGCAAGGCGCGTTTCGAGCAGTTCATTGAACAGCTCGGCCGTCATGTGCTGCGCGGGCGCAGCCTAGTCAAGGAGGTCTACGAAGAAATCCAGCCTGATGCCGTGCGGCTGGCAGAAGCAGCCATGCAGGAGGACGGAGCATGAGCGCCGTCCCGAAGTTGCCACCCGAGTTGCAGCTGAAGCCGCCGTCATCCGCTGCCACCTCGCTGGACCGGCGTATCCGCATGCTGCGCACGGCAATGGGACCGCTGATCGCCGCTGCGCTGGAAGATCCGGACGTGGTGGAGATCATGCTCAATCCGGACGGCTCCTTGTGGATTGATCGGCTGTCGTCGGGACGTTCGCCGACTGGCGTCAAGCTGTCCGAAGCCGATGGCGAACGCATCATCCGGCTGGTTGCCGCCCATGTCGGCACCGAGGTGCATCGCGGCCAGCCACTGCTGACCGCCGAGCTGCCAGAAACCGGAGAGCGCTTCGAGGGCATCTTGCCGCCCGCTGCACCGGGGCCGGCCTTCGCCTTGCGCAAGCGTGCCGTGAGCATCATCGGTCTGGAGCGCTATGTCGCCGACGGCATTCTGACCGAGGAACAAGCCGAGTTTCTGCGCCGCGCGGTGCGCGAGCGGCAGAACATCCTGATCGCCGGGGGCACCAGCACCGGCAAGACCACGCTGGCCAACGCGCTGTTGGCCGAGATCGCCGCCACCGGCGACCGGGTACTGGTGCTTGAAGACACGGTAGAGCTGCAATGTGCGGCCCGGGACCACGTATCGCTGCGCACTCGTGCTGGCGTGGTGTCGATGGCCGAACTGGTTCGGGCCACGATGCGCCTGCGCCCGGATCGCGTCATCGTCGGCGAGGTGCGCGGAGGCGAGGCTCTGGACCTGATCAAGGTCTGGGGCACCGGGCACCCCGGCGGTATCGCCACGATTCACGCCAGTTCCGCCCACGGCGCGCTGCTGCGCCTGGAACAACTGATCCTCGAAGTTGCTTTGACACCGCCGCGTGCACTGATCGCCGAGGCGGTGAACGTCATCGTCTTCATCGCGGGACGTGGCCGCGCCCGCCATGTTCAGTCCATCGCCCGCGTTGTCGGTTTCGACCGCCACGGTTACCAACTCGACGACGCGCTCGCGCCGCCGCTTCCGATTCTTTCGCTCCCTTCCTCAACCACCACTGGAGAACTGCCATGACGCACACTGTTTTTTCGACTTCCCGCTTTTCTGTAAATCCGCATCTGCGGCTGGCGTTGCACCTTGCCGTGCTCGCCTCGCTGATGTTGTGTCTGGCAACGACTGCCCACGCGGCTGGCTCCAGCATGCCCTGGGAAGGGCCGCTGCAATCCATCCTTGAATCGATTCAGGGGCCGGTGGCCCGGATCGTCGCGGTAATCATCATCATTTCCACCGGCCTGGCCCTGGCCTTCGGCGATACGTCGGGCGGCTTTCGCAAGCTGATCCAGATCGTGTTCGGGCTGTCGATCGCGTTCGCTGCGTCCTCGTTTTTCCTGTCGTTCTTCTCGTTCTCGGGCGGGGCGGTGGTCGCATGAATGCCGCCAACGAATTCGCGGCGGATTTCGCCAGTGGTTTCGAGATTCCGCTGCATCGCTCGCTGACTGAACCGATCCTGCTCGGTGGTGCGCCGCGCACCGTGGCGATTGCCAACGGCACGCTGGCCGCCGCCGTTGGCCTGGGCCTGCAACTGTGGATTCCCGGTTTGGTGCTGTGGATCGTCGGCCATTCGCTGGCGGTCTGGGGTGCGCGGCTTGATCCGCAGTTCATGGCCGTGTTCGCCCGGCACATCAAGCATCGCCCGCTGCTGGACGTGTGAGGAGAACACGCTATGATGAATCTCGCTGAATACCGCAAGCGTCCCGCGCTGCTGGCCGACTGGTTGCCCTGGGCCGGATTGGTCGCTCCGGGAGTCGTGCTCAACAAGGATGGCTCGTTCCAGCGTACGGCACGCTTTCGCGGGCCGGACCTGGACAGCGCCACGCAGGGCGAACTGATCGCCACGTCGGCGCGTTTGAACAACGCACTGCGCCGGTTGGGATCGGGCTGGGCCTTGTTCGTGGAAGCCGAGCGGCGTGCCGCCGCCGACTACCCGCATTCGGATTTCCCGGAGCCATTGTCCTGGCTGGTGGACGAAGAACGCCGCGCATCATTCGAAGAAGACCATAGCCACTTCGAGAGCAGCTACCACCTGACGCTGGCGTACCTGCCCGCCGAGGAATCCCGCGCCCGCGCAGCCAAGCTGTTGTACGAGAACACGCCACAGGGCGGCGTGGACTGGCGCGAGCGGCTGGAATCGTTCGTCTCGGAGACGGATCGCTTCTTCGACCTGCTGGATGGCGTCATGCCGGAAATCGTCTGGCTGGACGACAGCCAGACCTTGACCTATCTGCATGCGACGGTCTCGACGCGGCGCTATCGGGTGGCTGTACCAGAGCATCCGTTCTACCTCGATGCCTTGCTGGCCGATTCTGCCTTGGTGGGAGGTTTGGCGCCCATGCTGGGCGACCAGCACCTGCGGGTGGCATCGGTACGCGGGTTCCCCACCTCAACCTGGCCGGGGTTGCTGGACGACCTGAACCGCCTGGGCTTCGCCTACCGCTGGTCCACACGCTTTCTCTGCATGGACAAGTCCGAAGCAGAAACGGAGTTGGGCCGACTGCGCCGCCAGTGGTTTGCCAAGCGCAAGAACGTGGTGGCCTTGCTGCGCGAAACCATCTTCCAGCAAGAAAGCCCGCTGGTCGATACCGACGCCTCGAACAAGGCGAGCGATGCCGATGCCGCCTTGCAGGAGCTGGGTAGCGATCAAGTCGCCTTCGGCTATGTCACCGCCACGGTAACGGTGCTCGATTCGGACGCTGGCGCTGCCGACGAGAAGCTGCGTCAGATTGAACGTGTTATCCAGGGCCGTGGCTTCGTCACGATCCCGGAAACGCTCAATGCCGTGGACGCATGGCTTTCCTCGATTCCGGGCAATGCCTACGCCAATGTGCGGCAACCCATTATCTCGACGCTGAACCTGGCGCACCTGATGCCGGTGTCGGCCGTGTGGGCTGGGCCGGAACGCAATGAGCACCTGGACGGGCCGCCGTTGATCGTGACGCGCACCGACGGTGCCACGCCGTTCCGGCTGGTGACGCACATTGGCGACGTGGGCCACACGTTGGTGGTCGGACCGACGGGTATGGGCAAGTCGGTGCTGCTGGCGGCCTTGGCGATGCAGTTCCGCCGCTATCCCGGCTCGCGCATCTTTGCCTTCGACATGGGCCGCTCCATGCGCGCCACCATCCTGGGCCTGGGCGGCGAGCACTATGACCTGGGCAAAGGATGGGAGGATGGTGGCGAAATCGCCTTCCAGCCGCTGGCCCGCATCGACCAGGAGAGCTACCGCACCTGGGCGTACGAATGGCTGGAAGGCCGTTTGCTGCATGAAGGCGTTACCGTCGGCCCAGAAGAAAAGGCCGCCCTCTGGTCGGCACTGGGGAGTCTGGCCGGTGCGCCGGTGGAGCAGCGCACCTTGACCGGGCTGTCGGTACTGCTGCAATCGAATACCTTGCGCCAGGCCTTGCAGCCTTACGTGCTGGGCGGCGCGCACGGCAAGCTGCTGGACGCGGATTCGGACCGCCTGGGGTCGGGTTCCGTGCAGTGCTTCGAGATGGAAGAGCTGATGCACAGCAAAGCCGCAGTGCTGGCCGTGCTGGGCTATTTGTTCGCGCGCTTCGACGAACGCTTCGACGGCGCGCCGACCTTGCTCATTCTGGACGAGGCCTGGCTGTTCCTTGACGACCCGGTGTTTGCCGCGCGCATCCGCCAGTGGCTCAAGACGCTGCGCAAGAAGAACGTCAGCGTCATCTTCGCCACGCAGTCGCTGGCCGACATCCAGAACTCGTCCATCGCCCCGGCCATCGTGGAAAGCTGCGCCAGCCGCATCTTCCTGCCGAATCCACAGGCGACCGAGCCGCAGATTCGCACGATCTACGAAGGCTTTGGCTTGAACCGTCGCCAGATCGACATCGTGGCCGAAGCAGTGCCTAAACGCGACTACTACTACCAGTCCCGGCTGGGCAATCGCTTGTTCGACCTGGACTTGGGGCCGGTCACGCTGGCCTTTGCTGGTGCCTCGACGCCACAGGACCAGCGCGATATCGATGCGGTATCCCGCTCCGTGTCGCCTCTCGACTTCGCAGCCACCTGGCTGCGCCATCGCGGCCTCGACTGGGCCGCCGACCTTGTTCCGTCCTTTCCTTCCACTCCACAGGAGAACACACCATGAAAAAGACCATCCTCGCCATTGCTGCCGCAGCGCTGGTGACTCTCATGCCCACCGCACACGCGCAGTGGGTCGTGATCGATCCGTCCAACTTGACCCAGAACATCATGACGGCCGCGCGTTCGCTGGAGCAGATCAATAATCAGATCAAGCAACTGCAGAACCAAGCGCAGTCGCTGATGAACGAGGCGAAGAATCTCACCGGCCTGGACTTCAGCGCGTTGAATGAATTGCGTGCGTCGCTGTCGGCCACCAACCAGCTCATCCAGCAGGCGCAGGGCTTGGCGTTCAACGTGTCGCAAATGGAAACCGAATTCCAGCGGCTCTACCCCGATGCGTATTCCGCCTCCATCTCGGGAACCCAGATGGCGACTGATGCGCGTTCGCGCTGGCGCAATTCGCTCGAAGCGCTGCGTACCGCGACCAAGGTGCAGTCGCAAGCGGTGCAGAACTTCGCGTCCGACGAACAGACGCTGACGGACCTGGTGAACCGCAGCCAGTCGGCGGTCGGCGCTTTGCAGGCCACGCAGGCCACCAACCAACTGCTGGCCCTGCAAGCGCGGCAAGCAATCCAGGCGCAGCAACTGCAAATCACCCAAGACCGGGCGACGGCGTTGGAGCAGGCGCGCGTCGTAGCCGTGCAGGAGCGTGCCCGCGAAGTGCGGAGGCGCTTCATCGGTGACGGTACGCCGTACAACCCGCAGGTCGTTGACTTCTACGGGAACTGAGGGGACGCCATGAACGACGTTTCCGTCATCGACCATTTTCTCAACGTTTTCTCGCACTACATCGACTCTGGTTTCGGTTTGGTGCGAGGGGAGGTTGCTTTCCTGACGACCACGCTGGTGGTGATCGACATGACGCTGGCCGGGCTGTTCTGGGCCATGAGCCATGCCAGCGGTGGCGGGAACGACATTATCGGCAAGCTCATCAAGAAGGTGCTGTATGTGGGTACCTTCGCCTACATCATCGGCAACTTCAATCTGCTGGCCGGCATCGTGTTCCGGTCCTTCGCCGGTTTGGGATTGGTGGCCTCGGGCTCGACGATCACACAGGCCGAGTTCCTGCAGCCGGGGCGGCTGGCCAAGGTCGGCATCGACGCGGGTGCGCCGATCTTGAAGCAGATCGGCGACATGGCGGGCTTCCCCGAAGTGTTCGTGAATCTTGACGCGATCGTCGTGCTGTTCCTGGCCTGGCTGGTGCTGATCGTGAGCTTCTTCGTACTCGCGGTGCAGCTCTTCGTCACCTTGATCGAATTCAAGCTGACCACGCTTGCAGGCTTTGTATTGGTGCCGTTTGCGCTGTGGAACAAGACCTCGTTTCTCGCTGAGAAGGTGTTGGGCAACGTGGTGTCGTCTGGCATCAAGGTGCTGGTGCTGACGGTCATCGTCGGCATCGGAACAGGGTTGTTTGCCGAATTCCAGGTGACGCCGAATGAACCCTCCATCGACCACGCGCTGACCATCATGCTGGCCGCGCTGGCGATGCTGGGCCTGGGGATCTTCGGGCCGGGCATCGCGACCGGACTGGTGTCTGGCCCACCGCAGTTGGGTGCAGGTGCCGTTGCCGGAACCGCGTTGGGTGTCGCGGGTGCAGCGGTCGCCGTGGGTGCTGCCGCCACGGGTGTCGGAAGCGCCGTTGCTGCCGGTGCGCGCATGGCACCGGGGGCCGCAAAGATGGCCGCCAGCGGTGCCCACTCGATGGCCTCGACCGCCAGCAGCGCGAAGTCCGCATTCCAAGCCGGCTCTGGCGGTGCCGGCGGCGGACTCAAGGGTGCGGCGGCAGGCCTGGGCAACGTCGCCAAGACGGGCGCGCAATCGGTGGGGCAAAAGGTTGCCGCCGGAGCCAAGTCCATGAAGGACCGGGCTGCTGCGGCCATCAAGCCGGATGCCCCGGCATCCGGGGGGGGCTCCGGTGCTGGTGCTGGTTCCGGTTCGACCAGCACAGCCAATGGCCCGACCGCGCAAGGCGGCACCGAAGCCGCGCCCACCGATACCCAACAACCCGCGTGGGCCAAGAGCCTGCACCGTCGCCAGCAGATCAGCCATGCCGCTTCGACCGTCGCCCACACGCTGCGCGGTGGGGACGGCGGCGGCTCGGGCAGTAGCCCCAGCCTGCGCGACCCCTCGGATTCATAAGGAGAACATCTCATGCGATTCAAACGTTCATTGGTGCGCTACGCGGACACGCCGCAGCCTGCCATCCCGTATCAATCCGCCGAACAGGTCTGGGACGACCGTATCGGTTCATCTCGCGTGCAGGCAAAGAACTGGCGGCTGATGGCCTTCGGTTGTCTGGTGCTGGCCCTGTTGATGGCTGGCGGCCTGGTCTGGCGCTCGGCGCAGTCCATCGTCACGCCCTTTGTGGTGGAGGTGGACAGCGGCGGGCAGGTGCGTGCTGTCGGCGAAGCCGCCACGCCGTACAAGCCCAATGATGCGCAGACGGCGCATCACCTGGGGCGCTTCATCACGCTGGTGCGTTCGCTGTCGATCGACCCCATCGTCGTGCGGCAGAACTGGCTGGATGCCTACGACTACACCACCGACCGGGGTGCTGCGGTACTCAACGACTACGCACGCACCAACGATCCCTTTGCCCGCATCGGCAAGGAGTCGGTGACGGTGCAGATCATCAGCATCGTGCGCGCCAGCGAGGCGTCGTTCAACGTGCGGTGGACCGAGCGCCGCTATGTCAACGGCGCAGCCGCTGGACTGGAACGCTGGACCGCTGTTGTGTCCGTCGTCCTGCAAACGCCGCGCACCGAGGAACGGTTGCGCCGCAATCCGCTGGGCATCTACGTCAATGGGTTGTCGTGGAGCCGTGAACTCGATTCTTCCGAAGGAGCCAAACCATGAAACCGTCTTCGCGCATTTACGTATTTCTGTCCCTGCTGGTCGCCACATCAATGACCCTCTCGGGCTGCGCCACGCCGGGCAAGCCACCACCGACCATCACGCTGGATGAGCCGGTTGCGGCGCAGCCGCTGCCGGAGTTGCCCAAGCCGATCGAAGTGGTCGCGGTTCCGCAGCCCTTGCCATTGCCCGAGCAGTTGAAGCTGTTGCCGGATGAGCTGGAGGCCAAGACAGCACCTGAATCGGCCGACGAGAAGGTGCGCGTCACGCGCGCCAATCAGGAGGCCCGCATTGCACCCACCCGCGAGGGCTACGTCAATGCGATCCAGGTCTGGCCGTTCACCGATGGTGCGCTGTACCAGGTCTATGCCAGTCCGGGCCGGGTGACGGTGGTTTCGCTCCAACCCGGCGAGGAACTGGTGTCGATCGCCGCCGGCGATACCGTGCGTTGGATCGTGGGCGACACGTCCAGCGGTACGGGTGCCAGTCTGCGCGTGAGCGTGCTGGTCAAACCCACGCGCAGCGGTCTCAAAACCAATCTGGTCGTCACCACCAACCGGCGCACCTATCTGATTGAGCTGACCTCGACAGAGAAGGCATGGATGGCATCCGTGTCCTGGGACTATCCGAAGGACCGCATGCTGGCCTTGCAGCGCCAGGCACAGGCGGCGCAGGTTGCCGCGCCAGTTGATGCGGGCCTGTCCCTTGAGAAAATCCGTTTCCGCTACGCCATCACGGGCAGCAATCCGCCCTGGAAGCCGCTGCGCGCCTTTGACGATGGCGAGAAGGTCTATATCCAGTTCCCTGGCGGCATTGCGCAGGGAGAGTTGCCGCCGCTGTTCGTCATCGGCGCGCAGGGGGACGGCCAGTTGGTGAACTACCGCTTCCGTTCGCCGTACTACATCGTGGATCGGCTGTTCGGCGCAGCCGAACTGCGCCTGGGCGCTGACAAAGGTGACATGGTGCGGATCGAGCGCACGGATGGGATTGTGAGCGGGACGCGGAGGAACTGACCATGAGCCAAGCGAACAATGCCCCTGATACCCCAGATTCTGCGGTGCCAGACGTGCCGCCCAAGGTGGCCCCGGAAAACGTGATGCTACGCTCCCAGCCGCGTCCAGTGACGCGCCGGAACCGGCGCATGCTGGCCGTCCTCGCTGGCGGGCTGGCGACTGCCGTACTCGGCGGCACTATCTGGTCGTTGCAATCGACGCAGCGCCGTGGCGCTGGCGACCAGAAGGAGTTGTACAACATTGATCGCGTGTCACGCTCGGAAGGGCTGGATCGACTGCCAGCGGACTATTCCAAGCTGCCGCCGACCTTGCCTCCTGCGGTGCCACAGCTCGGTGTGCCGCTGCCAGGCGACCTGGGTGGCCCGATCCACAAGGCCGAGCAACAAGCGCAGGGTTATGGCAACCCGCAGTCTGGCCATGACCCGGCCGAGGTTGAGCGCCTGGCGCGTTTGAAGCAGGCCGAGGAAGCGGCGGCTTCTTCGGTGTTCTTCCGGTCTGGGGGGCAAAAGGTGGCCGCTACCACGCAGCCGCAGGCCTTGCCTTCGGCCACAGCGCTGGCCACGAATGCCGCCTTTGATCCGATGGCCGCTGGCCCGGCCTCGACAACAGCGCAGCCCGCCGATCCCACGACGGTACAGAACCGGCAGGACCAGAAAGAGGTGTTTTTGTCCAAAGCCGGTTCTACGGAAACCCGTAATTCCGGCTCCTTGCAAATGCCCACATCGCCGTATCAGGTCATGGTCGGCACGGTGATCGCCGCTGCGCTGGTCACGGGCATCAAGTCCGACCTGCCGGGCGATGTGATCGCCACGGTGACGGAGCCGGTCTACGACACGGCCACCGGCAAGTACGTGCTGATCCCGCAGGGCTCGCGCTTGCTGGGCAAGTACAACAGCCAGGTGAGTTATGGGCAGAGCCGCGTGCAGGTGGTGTGGAATCGGGTGATCCTGCCGGATACGTCCTCGTTCCAGCTCGACAAGCTGGCCGGCACCGATCCGGCGGGGTATGCGGGTCTCGAAGACGGTGTTGACTGGCACTGGGATCGCGTCTTTGCAGGTGCGGCACTCACCACCTTGCTGGGCATCGGCGCCGAGCTGGCCGCACCGGAGAATCGCAATGGTGGCGACCGTGTAATCATCGCCGGACGCGACAGCCTGAAGGACTCTGTGAACCAGGTGGGCCAGGAGATGACCCGGCGCAACATGAACATGCAGCCGACGCTGACCGAGCGACCGGGCCTGCCGGTGCGCGTCATCGTCAATCGAGATTTGGTGCTGCGGCCGTACCAGCCACTTTTTTTCGTGCGTGGGGGATTGCGATGAGCACGTTGCCCAAAAAATTGCGTCTTGGCCCGCTGCCGAAGACTGAAAGCACAAAGCTGACCTTTGCTTGCTCGGCCAGCTTGAAGGCCGACCTCGACCACTATGCGGCGCTGCATGCCCAGGCCTACGGCGAAACAGTGGACGCGGTGACGTTGATTCCGCATATGCTGGAAGCGTTCATGGCTGGAGATCGGGGATTCAAGAAAAGGGACGCATTAAAGCCGACGTTGCAAAAGTCACCCCAGCGAGAAGCAACACCTCCATAGGCAAAGTCACAGTCCACAAAGCACCCTTGAACGCGCAGTCTCCGAACTGCGCGTTCGCATTTGGGGATCAGCCTTGTGTATTGCTCGAATATGATTGCGGAGGAAGTGGCCGACGCCTGCATCCGTGTTGCCCGCCCTGGCACGCCAAGGCCTGCAACCGCACGGCTCCTATGTGGCCCCCAGCCTGCAAACCTACAGTGGGCTGAAGTCCCAAGGAAATACCCTAAACTGTTGCTTTATATAGGGTTTTCGCGTTATGCCCGCCATCAAAAAATCCTTGACAGCGGACATTTTTTATGGGAGCTTGATCTACTGGTACTTCAACGATGAATGGCGGCGGTAACCGTAGGGTGGGCCGGGCCGCGCAAGGCACCCCGTGCCCACGCGGAACGGTGCACAGCGTTGGCGTCTGATTGGTCGAAACCGGTGCGTTCCCGCAGCGGCCGCAAAAGCATCTCGCCGGCGTCTGCATTCATGGTCGAGTCTCGGAGCGAATCATCATCGCCGCCAGCCAAAAGGGAGGCGCACGTAACCGCGTGGGCACGGAGTGCCCGCGCTACGGATTAGCGTCTGCATCCATGGTTGAGTCTCGGGGCGAACAATCGCCGCCGCCAGCCAAAGGAAGCGCACGTAACCGCGTGGGCACGGGGTGCCCACCGTACGGGTAGCAGCACGATGGATTCAGGCGCCGCGGCCGCACGATTGATCGATGGACGCGGATACGCCGGCACTCTACACTGCCGAGCTATCGCCATCTCGGAGCACACCGTGGGAATCCTCGACCTTTTCTTCCGCAAGCCCTCGCCTGAAAAATTCGCGCAGATCGCCATGCAGGCGGCCAGGGAGCGCGGCCACGCCGGTCCGCTGGAATTCGACGCGCCGAACTTCCGCATCCTGATGCCAGGCGGCGAAGGCGGCGCCGTCAACCTGCACAACTTCTACCACGACTATTGCCAGGCTCCGCGTGCCGGACGCCGCGCCGTGGTGGACAAGTATTCGAACCTGTTCGTCCAGTCCGATATCCCGGACACCTTCGAGGCTGCACGGCGCAATCTGCTGCCGGTCCTGCGCACCGGCGCCTTCCTGCAGGCGGCCCAGCTCGGTCCGCTGGCTACGGGCACGGCGCCGAACACCGGCTTCGCGGTGGCGGATTTCAGCCTTGACACCGTCATGCTGCTGGCCTGGGACACCGAGCACCTGACCCGCGTACTCGATACCAGCCAGCTGGAAAAATGGGGCGTGTCGCAGGATGCCGCCGCCGCCATCGCCCTCGACAACCTGCGCGACCTGGCCAGCGAACAGTTCGTGCAGATGGCGCCCGGCCTGTTCGCCAGCGACTGGAACGATGCCTACGATTCCTCGCGCATCCTGTTGCCGGACCTGGTGCACCGCGTGGCCGGCCAGCATCCGGTCGTGATGATTCCGACGCGCGGGCGCATGCTGCTGTCGGCCTCGCACAGCCGCGAAGACCTGCTGACCCTGGTGAGCTATGCGCAGTCGGCGATCGAGACCGAGGGACGGCGCGTGTCGACCCTGATGTACGAGTACGTCGACGGCAAGGCGGTGCCGTATGTCCCGCTTGACGAAGAGGTGGCGCGCAAGCTGGCCGACCTGCGGCGCATGGCGCTGCAAGAGGATTACGCCGAGCAGAAGCAGTTGCTGGACCAGGGCTTCGAGAAGCAGGGGAACGATATCTTCGTTGCTACCTACATGCTGGTGAAAGGCGAAGACGAGCGCATCTTCAGTGTGTCGACCTGGACCGCCGGCGTCGATGCGCTGCTGCCCGAGACCGACCGCATCGTCCTCGGCTACCTCGACGAGCCGGGCCGGGAAGGGCGGCGCTGGAACGTCGCCTGGGCCGACCTGGTTGCCGCCGCCGGCCACCTGATGGTGCGCCAGGAGGGCTACCAGTTGCCGCGCTGGCGCGTGCGTGCTTTCCCGGACGAGGCCACCTTGAGCGCACTTGCAGCGGAATAAAAAACAGCCTGTCAATTGTGGTTCTCCGTGCGCTTTCGGATGCCCAAGCGTGCCGTAGTGAAAGTTAAATAAGTGTTATAGTTGGCCATTTTTCCAATCATGGGAGCGGTGCGCCAGCGGTGCACACGCATCCGGACCAATACGCCAAACCGACCAAGGACCAAGAGATGACCACGAAGGACAACGCCGCCCGTATCAGCCAGCTCATCCAGGAACATGAGGCCGAGATCGGCTCGCAATGGACTGCGCAGATCGAGGCGCTGACCGTGCGCGGCACTGCCAGCGCGAAACAGCAGTTGCGCGCGCATTGCCAGCAGTTCCTGTCCGCCTTTGCCACCGCCACCCGCGCCGGCGAACTGGAAAACGTCGAGCACCGTTCGTGGGACGAGGTGCGCGATTTGCTGGCCGAAATTTCGTCGAGCCGCGCCAAGTCCGGTTCGACCCCGAGCGAAACCGCGACCTTCGTGTTCTCGCTGAAGCAGCCGGTGTTCTCGCAGTTGACCACGGCCTTTGCCGGCGAACCGGAAGTCCTGGCCGCCGCGTCGTGGTCGATCAGCCTGCTGCTCGACAAGCTGGGCCTGTACACCATCGAAGTGTTCCAGAAGGCCAAGGACCAGATCATCGTGCGCCAGCAGCAGGAACTGCTGGAGCTGTCGACCCCGGTCGTGAAGCTGTGGAACGGCATCCTGGCACTGCCGCTGATCGGCACCCTGGATTCGGCGCGCACCCAGGTGGTGATGGAAAACATCCTGCAAAAGATCGTCGACACCGGCGCCAGCATCGCCATCATCGACATCACCGGCGTGCCGACCGTCGACAC
>Ga0209023_10001757_pt1 | contig 28334 bp, 27 predicted proteins | sample LakOneMetagenome_FD_187468 | JGI IMG/M metagenome (GOLD analysis project Ga0209023, IMG submission 187468) | Freshwater and sediment microbial communities from Lake Erie, Canada (SPAdes) (version 2) | ecosystem: Environmental > Aquatic > Freshwater > Lentic | place: Lake Erie, Canada...
GGAGACGACCCAGACCCCAGTCGTCGACCCCGCAGTTGTTCGACACCGCCTCCAGGTCCGTCGCGCCCTGCGACAGCAGCGCATCGATCAACACCGACGGGATCCCGCACAAACCGAAACCACCCACACTGATCGTGGCCCCGCTCGGGATGTCGGCCACCGCCTCAGCAGCACTCGCGACGACCTTGTCCATCAAGTACTCCGAATCATGAGGATGGGCGCTCGAAGTAGCCGGCAGTCGAGGCACCGTCGATGTGGTAAATCGAGCCACTGGTGTAACTGGCTTCATCACTGATCAGGTGGAGGGCAGCCTTGGCGATCTCGGAGGGCTGCGCGAACCGACCCAACGGGACTGTGCCTTCGTAGTACTCCCTTGACGAGGGATCTTCCCCGAAGATCCGCGCCGCCATGGGGGTGTCGACGAAGCCGGGAGCAAGGGCATTGACCCTGACACCAACTGGGCCAAGATCCAACGCCATGGCCCGCATCAGGCCGATGACCCCATGCTTGGACGCGCAGTATGCGGCGTAGCCTTGTGCCCCTACATGTCCGGCATCCGAGGCCAGGAAGGCCAGCGCACCCTTAGTCTCGATCAGTTCGGAAAGGACCGCTCGAGCAGTGTTGAAGGTCCCGGTGAGGTTGACGGCCAAGCAGCGTGTCCATTCGTCGGCGGTCAGAGTCTGGACATCTCCCAGAACCTCGATCCCGGCGCACGCCACGGCCCCAGTCAGCGCAGGTCGCCAGGGTCGGGTGCCGGCCACAATGCTCCTCAGCAACGCCTCATCGGTGACGTCGCCGGCACGGGCCTGCACGTTGGTTGGTGGTAGCTCGTAAGTCAGATCTGCGAGCCCTGCCTCATCCCGGTCCACCAGCACGAGGGCGTAACCACGCGCGGCAGCCAGCGCTGCGACGGCGGCCCCGATTCCCGACGCCGCACCGGTGATCAGTATGGAGCCGGCTCCGCCCGACGTCGTCACTGCTTCGATAGTCCGATCGAGCGCGCAGGCAGCCCCAGCATGGTTCGGTACTCGCCCTGACTGGCAACCGGCCGACCGGTGACCTGCGCAATCATCTGACCCAGTTGGAGTGCCTGCAGGTTGCTCTCAACCTTGTCATCGCGATGGGGCCAGAGCCAGTACGTGTCCTCCATGCCCACTCGGATGTGCAGACCCATAAGTGCAGCCAGAGTCGCAACGTGAGTCGATGCCCTCCCGGCGGCACACACCATGATGAAGGCGTCAGGGTCAATGTCCTTGATGGCCGAGACGGTACGGGTGAGGCCCTCGATCATCTGCCTCGTGTTCTCCATCGGACTGCATCCTGGCAGTGCCGGCAAGACAAGCCAGGCCGCAGGCGTGTCGACCAGCCCGCTCTTGATCAGGAACCGGTCGGCGTTGCCGACGTCGGCATCGGTGTAGACAGCGATCTCCGGCTTGGCGCCGGCCTCATTGATCAGACGCACCTTCTCGATCATGATCGGCGCAGGCTTCACGAACAGTGAGTCACCGATGTAGGTCGCCGTCGTATTGATCGGCGCTGCGTCGAGCAGCCCACTCTGGAGAACCTCTTGCATGAGGGCCCACTCACCATCGAGGGCGGGGACGAGGCAGCCGTCGATAGCAAGTTCTGGGAACTCCTCGCGAAGCGGGTCGATGACTTCGTGGAACCTCTGCGGCGACAGCACGTTGTAGCCGGTGTCATCGCGAACGTGGATGTGCACCGAACTCGCGCCAGCAATTGCGACTTCGCGAGCCGAGTCCCGGATCGCCTGAGGCGTCAGTGGCTGGTTCGGGTTCTGCCCATGCTGGAAGAACGCCCCCGTGATCGCGACCGAGACCGCCAACTTCTCGGGGACGTCCCAAGGGGTGGAGATCGGTGCGTCGTGGAACGCGGAGCGCTCCAGGTCCAAGACGGTGGGCAGACCGTAGGGTCGCCAGATCATCTTCTCGTTCTCGCGAGCCACACCCTTGTTGACCCGGCCCCAGTCGATGTTCGCCACTGCTCGTCCGCCTTTCACATGTCAATGCTTGGTCGACCGTGTCACTCAGCTCCTGATGCCCGACCAAGGTTGGACGGGGGTAGGAGTCGACGGCTGAGCTACCTTAACAAACGTTCATTAATCCGCCAAGGGCGGACGGGTGCCATCTGTCCGTAGATCCGCAGCTTCTAGACGGAGCGCAACGCCTTCTTGTCCAGCTTCCCGACGCTGGTCTTGGGGAGTTCCTCGACGATGTGTAGCAAGTCGGGTAGCCACCAGCGAGGCGCTTTCGGCTCCAGGAAGCGACGCAGCTCATCGAGGTTTAGACGGTCCACTCCGTCGCGCAGGGCTATGACCGCCCCCGGGCGCTCCCCCCACTTCTCATCCGGGATGGCGATGACGGCGACCTCACGAACACCCGGGTGGTCGGCTATCAGGAACTCCAGCTCTGCAGAAGGAATCCACTCTCCTCCGGACTTGATCATGTCCTTGAGCCGGTCGCGCAGAAGAACGTATCCGTCAGGGGTGATCGAGGCTGCGTCCCCGGTTCGAAGCCAACCGTCAGCGAACTTGTCAGGGTCGGGGGCTTCGTCACCAAAGTAGGAGCGCGCGGCCTGAGGTGACTGCAACTGGATCTCCCCGACGGCGACCCCATCTCGCGGTAGTACCTGGCCGGATTCATCGACGATCCGCGCTTCGACGATGGGGTTGATCCTCCCCGCGGACAGTCGATAACTCGCCGGATCATCAGCGTCCTTGGGAGGTCGCGACATGGACACGCATGGGCTCGTCTCGGTCATTCCCCAGCCTTGAATTACTTCCACCTCGTGCCGAGAGAACCCGTCGACCAGTGGGCGCTGGAGGGCAGAACCACCGGAGATGGCGGTTCTGAGTGTGGCAAGGGCGCCCGGTTCGCGATCCGCGTACGAGAGCAACTCGGTGAGAACCGTCGGCACGCCGGCAGTGAGGGTGACACCAAGACTCCGCATCAGCCGCCCGACGGTCTCGCCGGCGAGGTCCCGGCCCGGAAGGACGAGGTCGGCGCCGACAAGGGCCGCAGCGTGCGGGAGCCCCCAAGCGTTCGCGTGGTACATCGGAACGATCGGCAGGATGGTCTCCCGCTGACTGACGGCCATGACGTCAACCATGCAAGCGCTCATCGCGTGAAGGATCGTCGAGCGGTGCGAATAGAGGACGCCCTTCGGCATTCCTGTTGTGCCCGACGTGTAGCAGAGGCCGCTGGCCTGGCGTTCGTCGAGTTCTGGCAAGGACAGTGAATCAGCGGAGCTGAGGGCGTCGCGGATCCTGGGGTACTCAGTCTCACCTGGCCGGGCGTCGGTCAGCACAACGTGGGCGACGTTGGGAAGGTGGGCGAGAATCGGCCGTACGACTTCGAGCAGGTGTGCCTGCACGAAGAGAACCTTGGCACCCCCGTGCTGGAGCACGTAGATCATCTGATCCAACGTGAAGCGTGGGTTCACGGTCTGCAGTACCGCCCCAAAGCTCGGTACGCCAAGGAACAGCACGAGGTGGTCCAACGTGTTGAACGCCAGAGATGCCACCCGGTCACCTGGCTTGATCCCAAGGTCCCTCAGCAGCCCACCGAGTCTGTGGATCTGCTCAGCGACCTGCCTGTAGGTCCATGATTCGATGTTGCCGTTGTGGTCAGGACCTGTCGCCGTGCTCGAGCCGGTGATCTCCTCCATCCGTCGCACAAACCGCGAGTACGTCAGCGGTGATTCCTGCATCAGCCCCGTCAACACGTCAGTCATTGCCTGTCCTTCCCCTCGGTGGCCACAAGGCAGCGGCCGAGTCAGCGAGCGAGGTAGCCGCCATCGATCACTAAGTCGGAACCAGTCACATAGCTAGCTTCGTCGGAAAGCAGGAAGAGGACGGCGCGCGAAATCTCAATGGGCTCCGCCATCCGCAGCATCGGCGTGTTTTGGACATACTCGTCGGCATCAACCTCCGCGTCGTTCATCGGCGTGCGCACCATACCCGGACAGACACTGTTGACCCGGATCCTGTCGCCGACGAACTTGAGGGCCGCGCTCCGCGTCATGAGGCGCAGCGCCCCCTTGGTGGCGGCGTAGGCGAAGTAGTCCCCGTCCCCGATGAAGCCGAGGATCGAAGAGACATTGACGATCGACCCGCCACCGGAAGCTCGCATATGCGGAGCCACCACCCGGATCCCCAGATAGGCACCTGTCTGGTTGACTGCGATGGTGGCGCCCCAAACGTCGGGGTCTTCCACCTCGGGCCCGCCAGGAGTCCCGGTCACTCCGGCGTTGTTCACCAGGCCGTCCACCCCGCCCAGATCCGAGGCCGCCCGGGAGACGAGGTCTCGCCAGCTCGACTCCTCGGTCACGTCTAGGTGGTGGAACCGCACATCCAACCCGCGGCTCTGCAACTCGCTCGACCACGCGCGCCCCGGCTCGTCCAGAATGTCGCCGATGACCACCGAGGCGCCTTCGGAGGCCAACAATTCCGCATGCGTTGCGCCCATCCCCCGCGCTGCACCCGAGATGATGATCCGTTTGCCTTGTAGTCGCTCCATGGCGATCGTCACCTATTCAGTTGCGGCTAGCCGACATCGAACGTGATCTGCTTCTGGTTGGTGAACGAGGTCGGTGAAGCGACGCCTAGGATCCGGCCGATGCCCGACTTCTTCATGCCACCAAACGGGGCCAGCAGTTCCCAGTGGTTCGTGGTCCCGTTGACGTGCATGGTGCCGCACTCGATCGCTTCGGCCATCCGCCAGGCACTGGGAATCGAACTCGTGAAGACAGCGCCCTGAAGGCCGTACGGCGTTTCGTTGGCGATCCTGATCGCCTCCTCGGTTGACTCGAACCGCATGATGGGGACGACCGGGCCAAAGGTCTCCTCTTGGGCGATGGTCATGTCGGACGTGACCCCGGTGATCACAGTCGGCTCGTGGTACATGCCGTCCGAGCCACCACCGAAGACGATCTCGGCCCCCTTCGCGACGGCGTCATCTAGATGCTGACGCGTCTTGTCGAAGCTGCCGGCAAAGCACATGGGCCCCATGGTGGTACTGGGGTCCAAAGGGTCACCTGCGACCACGTGTTTGGACAGGTCGACTACTCGTTCGACGAACTCGTCGTGCACCGCGGCGTGTACCAGAACCCGCTCCGTGGCGGTACAGACCTGACCGCTCACGTAGTAGGCGGAATAGGTGGTCGCCTCGGCCGCCGCGTCCAGGTCGGCATCGTCCATGACGACCACCGGCCCATTGCCGCCCAGTTCGAGGAGGAGCTTCTTGACGCCGGCAGCCCGGGCAATGGCCTCCCCAGTTGCGGTGCTCCCTACAAACCCGAACATGTCGACCGAAGGGTGGCTCACCAAGTGCGCTCCCACGTCGCCCCGCCCATGCACCACGTTGATCACACCGGCGGGAAGGGCATCGGCCAGGCACTCGGCCAGGATGTGCCCCGATCCGGGAGCAATCTCGCTGGGCTTCCACACGACGGTGTTTCCGGTGGCAAGGGCAGGCCCGAGAAGCTCACACGGGATAGCGATCGGGAAGTTCCATGGCGTCGACAGGCCCACGACTCCAACCGGAACGTTCTGCACTACCACTCGCTTGGTGTCCGTGTCTTCCGACGAGGTGCCCTGCACTGACTGGCCAAGGAGTCGCAACGCGTCTTCGGCGCCCATCTTGAGGTCGTGAACGGCGTACTCGACGTCCTCCAGTGACTCAGCCAAGGTCTTGCCCATCTCACGCGTGATCACGCGAGCGGCCTCCTCGCGGCGTGCGTGCAGCAGGTCCCCAGCCTTGTTCACTGCATTGGCGCGCGCACGCGCAGGGGCGGCCGCCCAGCCACGGCGAGCCTCCACCGCCGACTGGATCGCTTGGTCAGCCTGCCCGAGCGACACGGCCCGCAATGTCGTGACCAGCTGGTCGTTGTAGGGGTTACGTCGGGTTATCTCTTCACCCGCACCGTCCACCCATGCGCCGCTGATCAACGACCTAGCCGTGATCTGCTCGTTCGTCATCTAACATCTCCTTCAGTCCCGGTTCGGAAGTGGTGCCTAACCGATGCGGCATCCCCGCCGCATCTCTAGGGCGAAGCCGTGACCACAGCTCACCCGAAGCTCTCTCAGAGAATCGTCCACCCACCGTCGACGAGCAGGGTGTGTCCGGTGATGTAGGTGGACGCCTCGCTTGCCAAGAAGAGCAGGGGGCCATCCAGCTCGTCGAGCCTGCCGCCCCGCTTCATGGGAACACGCCGGAAGAATCGTGAGGCCTCAGGCTCAAACAGCCCCGCCGTCATCTCGGATGGAAAGTAGCCGGGCGCCAACGCGTTGACCCGCACTCCCCGAGCGGCCCACTGGGCGGCAAGCTCCCGCGTCAGGCTCGATACGCCGCCCTTGCTGGCGACATAGCCAGCCTCCGGAATGAGGCCGCTTGCCACCAAAGCGTTGATGGAAGACAGGTTCACGATGGACCCGAAGCCCTGATCCAACATCACCTTGCCGGCGTGGTGGCAGCAGCGGTATACCGCCACGAGATTCACTTCCAGCACCCGCTGGAAGTCCGCCGCGCCCTGGTCCTCCGCCGGCTGGACGGAGGTGATGCCGGCATTGTTGACGAGGATGTCGAGGTGGCCCCCCACACCGACGGCTGTCTCGACTGCTCGCTTGACATCGTCCTCAGAGGTGACGTCCCCGACTACCCCGGTGATGAGATCCGGGTGCTTCTCGACAATCGCCTTCAGCCGATCCTCGCGGCGAGCCATCGCGACGACACGAGCACCGCGCTCGGCCAGACACGTCGCGAACTGCTCACCCAAACCAGATGAGGCACCAGTCACGAGCGCGACCTTGCCTGCAACGGAGAACAGGTCAGCCATAGATCCTCGCGTTTGGGACGGAGGCCGGCACAGCCGCACCCCTTAATCGAATGTTCATTAAGGAATGTAGATGAAGCGCCTGCCCCGTGTCCAGAGCCAGAGCCAGAGCCAGAGCCAGAGCCGCGCTTGTGCCGCGCCCGTCGCTGTGTGGCGCGCGGCGACGAAACGAGACGGGCGTGGTGGCGGCCCCCTCGGTACGTCACAGCGGAGACCAATCCGAGGCTGACGTGAGACGAGTTGGCTGAGCCGTCGGCGCAGGGTCAGGCACGCCTGAGTGTGGCGGGAGTGGCGCCGACCATCGAAAGCGCGAGCTGCTCGTAGCGGTTTGCCACCGCCTCAATTGAAAGTGCCCCACCCGGCCGGTACCAGGTATGGACGTACTCACACATGGTCATGATCGCGAACGCCGTCGTTGTTGTGTCGGCGACGTGGAACACTCCTTCGTCGCACCCCTGCTGGAGCACCTTGCGGACGTCGTTCAGATAGCCGCGCTCCAGCGTGACGATCTCTTCGACGCGATCAGGCGGAAGTTCATGTACGAGAGCCCTGACCCCCATGGCGACCGCGAAAACACGAGCGGCGTCTGACCGCCGCAACTGCCAGGTCACGTGGGCGCGGACGATCTGCCCGAGTCTTGTCTCCGGGTCCTCAGCTGTGAGGGAGTCACCGACGAAGGACACAAAGTCCCTCATCGCGGATTCGATCACCACCGAGTAAATCTCATCCTTGGAGGGGAAGTACCAGTACAGCGCGGGAGCGGAGATATTGAGCTCTTGGGCGATCATCTTCAAGCTGGTGGATGCGTAACCGTGCTGGAGGAACAGCCTAGTCGCTGTCTCGATGACCCGCTCGCGGCCAACAGCATCGTCGGCTCCTCTGGGACGTCCTCGCTTGCGGCTCGCCTGCTCAGTGCCGTGGGCCATGGCTTGGGCACTCCTTCCCGACAGGACCGAATAGCGCAGGTCGTGTGCGCTCAGCTCGCCCTCCACAACCTAACAGGCTGCTGACCATAGCGGCTGTCACGGCATGGATCTCCCTGATCGTAAACGGTCATTCATTAAAGGTGTGTGAGCGTTCGTACGGGTTCCACCGAAACGACCGGCTTCACCCGCGCTCCCGCGGCCGGCTGAACTCGGGATCGTAGAGCGGTGTGAGGGAGACCTCTGCGGGCACGGCGCGCCCACCGACGACAACCTCGTAGGCACCCTCCGCAACCCAGTCATCGGTGACCACCGCCCCGCTGGCGTTGACCGAGGCCAGAGCGACGGTGCCTCCAAGGGTGTGCCCGTACGCGCCCGAGGTGACCTTGCCGACGATGGTGCCGTTGCGGAGCACGGGTTCATCGTGGTGAGCCATGGCGTCGGGGTCCTCTAGGAATATCTGGACGAGGCGCTGGCGAACTCCCGCCGCCCGTTGGGCCAGGAGCGCATCCTTGCCGACGAACTCGGTATCCCACGCGATTGCGTGCCCCAGCCCCGCTTCCAACGGCGTGTCGTCCGGGCCGATGTCGTGGCCCCAGCTTCGAAACCCCTTCTCGAGGCGCAGCGAGTTCAAGGCGTGATAGCCAGCGTGTTCGAGGCCGAGGTCGCTCCCCGCCTGGACGATCTGTTCGTAGGCGTAGGCCGCCATGTCTACGGGGATGAGGAGCTCGAACCCGAGCTCGCCGACGTAGCTCAGCCGGCTGGCGCGGACGATGGCGAAGCCAAGGTCGATCTCCTTGCTGACGCCGAAGGGGAACGCGGTCAGGGACAGGTCGGCGTCGGAGAGACGCGATAGCAATTCCTTCGATCGAGGTCCCATCACGGGGAGCATGGCCCAACTGTTGGATACGTCAGTGACCACGATCGACTCCCCTGCCGCCTGCGAGCGCGACAGCCAATCGATGTCGCGTCGTACGGTCGCGGCCGCAGTCAGCACCATGTAGGTCGCCGGTGCCGTCTTGAGAACGGTCACGTCTCCCTCGATCCCGCCTCGCTCATTGAGCAACTGGGTGTACACGATGCGACCCCTGTCTGCGCGGGTCATGTCGCTGGTGCACACGCGCTGCAGGAACTCGGCCGCGTCGACGCCCGCCACCTGGATCTTTCCGAAGGAGCTCAGGTCAAAGACCGCGACCGCCTCGCGTGCTGCCTTGTGCTCGGTCTCCCAGCACCCGAACCAGCTCGGGCGTCCGTAGGAGTAGTCGTACTCAGGGCTGATGCCATCCCGGGCGTACCAGTTGGCGCGCTCCCACCCGGCGACCTCCCCGAAGACTGCGCCAGCTCGCTTCACGTGCTCGTGCAGCGGCGACCTGCGGATACCCCGGGCAGACTCGCGCTGCTCGAACGGGTAGTGGATGGCGCTGTAGGACCGATCGAGGGTCTCGACTACGCGCGCCTCGAGATAGCGGCGCGTCGTCTGGAAGGGCCACGCTCGCCGAGGATCGGTCTCGGTGAGATCGAAGGCGGGGTGGCCGTCGACAATCCAGTCAGCGATGTACTTCCCCGAACCAGGGCCGCTCAGGAAGCCGACCGAGTTGAACCCGACTGCTGCGAAGTAGTTCGACAGGCCTGGCACCAGGCCCAGGTGGCACTGGCCGTCAGGGGTGAAGCTCTCCGGGCCACAGAACCACAAGCGAATCCCGACATCACCGAGCACGGGGACACGCTCCACCATCCGCTCGAACCATGGCATGACGTGATCCCACTCCCCAGCGATGGACTCGAACTCGGCGGATTCGGGGATGCCGTGGGAGTGCCAGGTGCGACCACCCGGTTCGAAGAAGCCCACGAGCAGTGCGCCGGCGTCCTCCTTGATGTAGGAGCAGTCATCCGAGGTCTTGACCGTCGGCAAGCCACTGGGCATCTCGTCGATCGGCTCCGTCACGACGTAGAAGTGCTCCATCGCCTGAAGGGGCAGCACGGCTCCGTGTTCGAGGCCGAAACGGTTGCCCCACATGCCGGTCGCATTGACCACGTACTCGGCCTCGATGCGACCGAGCGCCGTCTCCACACCCCTGACCACGCCATCGCGCACGACGACACGATCGACGTTCACGTCCTCCAGGATGCGAGCCCCTGCTGCCTTGGCAGCCTTGGCCATGGCAGCTGTTGTGTCGGCCGCCGTCGCCTTCCCATCCAGTGGCCACCATGTCCCCCCGACCAGACCCGTGGGATCGACCATCGGGTGAAGCTCGTGGATCTCGGCCGCAGACACCACCCTGCCCTCGATGCCCTCGACGGAGGCAGCGTCCACGATGCGGGTCAGCTCGGTCAGCCGGTCCAGGGTGGTCGCTAGGTGCACCGTCCCGGGTTGGGCAAGGCCGATGCCGTGGGAGGTCTCGAGCTCGTGGAAGATCTCCAGTCCTTCCTGCACGATTCGTCGTGTACCGCTGGTGGCCCGCGCCTGCACAATGCCGCCTGCGGAGTGCCAGGTGGTTCCAGACGTCAGCTTCTTGCGCTCCAAGAGCACGACATCGTGCCACCCGCGCTTCATGAGCTGATAGGCCACGGAGGCCCCGATGATGCCCCCGCCGATGATGACGACCTGGGCGCGGGCTGGGATGGAGGTCTGAGACATGTGTGATATCCGATGTTCGTGGGATTGAGGTGGGTGAGGGCGTGACGCGAACGCCGGGTCAGGTCACGGCCGGCACTCGGTGGACCGCCTCTTCGATGAGCTCTGTCAGCTCTCGGAGGGTGAACTGGTCGGCGTGGCCGGAGGTCTTGATCGCGTCCTCGAACATCGTGACGTCCTTCGGGCACGACACGACGAAGAAGTCGATGTCACCCACACCGGCTGCTTCTGCGATCCTGAGTTCGGATGGTCGGGTCGATCCGGCCGGCTCGTTGAGCCAGATCCGACCCCCGCCAGCTCCGCAGCAGAAGGAGTTTGACCGGTTGCGCGGCATCTCCTCGAGCCGGCAGCCGAGCAGTTCGAGGATTCGTCTGGGGGCGTCGTACTCGCCGTTGTGACGACCCAAGTAGCAGGGGTCGTGATAGGTGACGCGATAGCCGAGCGCGGCCGCGACGGGCAGCCTTCCCGACTCGATCAGCTCGAGAAGGAGGGTCGTGTGATGCATGACCTCGAACTTGGCGCCGAGATCCCCATACTCGTTGCGGAGGCTGTTGAGGGTGTGCGGGTCGCTGGTGACGACGCGCTGGAAGTCGCAGCCCTCGAGCACGTCGATGTTCTGCTGTGCAAGCGACTCGAAGAGCCCCTCCTCACCGGCACGTCGGACATCGTTGCCGGAGTTGCGCTCTCCGTCGTAGAGGATGCCGAAGTCCACCCCCGCGGCCTGGTACAGCCGGGCTATGGTGCGAGAGACCTGCTGCGATCGGGGGTCGAACGATGCGTAGTCCCCGACGAACCACAAGATGTCGACGGGCTCCTTGCGCGCATCCTTGACAGTGAAGTCCAGCTCGCGGACCCAGTTCCCACGCTTCCGCTTGTTCTCTCCGAACGAGTTGCCGGTCTTGGTCAGGTTGAGGAAGGTGGTCTGAAGGCCGGCATCGACCCTGCCCTCCTCCACAAGGCTGCGACGCAGTTGGTTGATGATGGGCGCCTGCTCAATGCCGACCGGGCAGATCTCAACACAAGCGTTGCACTGCATACATGACCAGACCGTGTCCTCCCTGACGCGCCCTTCGCCGATGACCGGTTCGTTGAATGCGTCGGCCGTCCCGGGCTTCGCGGGGCTTGTGAACAACCTGGGCGAAAGGAGCCAGGGGGTGGCGGAATTCGCCTGCTCGCGCAGCTCCAAGATGACGTCGCGGGGGGACAACGGCTTGCCGCTTGCGCGTGCTGGGCAGACGTCGTGGCAACGCCCGCACTTGGTGCATGCGTCGAGCTGGACCAGATGGTTGGTGAAGAAGTCCGACAAGGTCGCATATCCGGCCGGCTCTGCCGCCAATCGCTCGGGAACTGGATGAAGGCGCTTCCCTGCCAAGGGGTCACGAAGCGCGAGTCCCACGAAGCTGGTCACCATGTGCATCGCCTTTGTGAAGGGAATCGATGCGACAAGGGCCATGGCGACCACTCCATGGCTCCACCACAAGAAGTGCCGACTGCCCGTCTGCCATGCGGTCGACGTCGGCTCGTAAGCCAAGCTGACCAGCCAGCCGACCGGGTTCGCCCAGTTGTAACCGGGCGCCTCCATGGCGATCCGGACTCCTTCGAGCATGAAACCAGTGACACCCAGATACAGCAGCGAGGCCAAGAAGACTGCGTCACCAACCCGGTACTTGCGTCGGTCCTGCTGCGGGTCGCTCGCATCGCGGTCCGGACGGGTGTAGTCCAGCGACGGAGGCCGCAGCACCCCGCGCCGCACTGTCATGTAGACGAGCCCGACCAGGAAGAAGAGGCCGAAGACGTCAAGCACGAAGGAGTAGGCCAGATAGAAGTCGCCCTTGAAGAACCGCCAGCCGAACAAAGGCTCAGTGAGGTCGGAGTTGATCAGGAGGATGACTGTCCCCAGGAACAGGATGACGAAGCCGAACGCGATACCTCGGTGCGCCCAACCCACGGTACGTGCTCGTCGGGCTATCGAACTGTGGGTGGCAAGGCTCCGAGTGGCCGCCCCCAGCCTTGGCAGCCACTCAGACCGCGGCGGCAGCAGGTCCGGACGCCCGCGCCGGTACTTAAGCCACGGCCTCACGCACCCGTAGAGGAACACGAAGATGGTGATTGTCGCCAGGAGGTAGAAGAGCGCCTTACCGACCTGTGAGACTCCCCAGAACTCCTCACGCGTGGGCGCGCTCCCCTCTAATGCACCATTGGCGACTAGGATCCACGCCGTTCCCGCCATGTCTCGTTCACCTCCAACTAGGTACAGATCGCTGCCACGGGCGTGACACCGGCTTGCCTCGGCGAGCCGCAAGGCGTCGCTAGGTTGACGCCAAACACTCCTGGTGACGCCGGCGCGACAGCACTGATCATCGTCTTGACACCGTCTGAAGTCGCCACCTATCGTCGCTCCTAAATTAGCGCTCATTAAGGACGCCGCCAAGGGGTCTCCCACATTTCGGTCTCAGAACCGCGTGAGAGGAGCGCACGACACCGACGACGCGGAGGTCAAGTGAAGATCGTGGTACCTGTCAAGCAGGTGGCAGACCTCGACGAGGACTTCGTGCTGCTTCCCGACGGCAGTGGCGTCGATCCCGAATCCATCGACTGGGAACTCAACGAGTGGGACCGGTTCGCCGTCGAAGCCGCGCTGCAGTTGCGCGAGGCTCACGAGCCTGGCTCGTGCGAAGTCGTCGTGGTCAGCGTCGGGGAAGATGAGGCGGGCGAGGCCCTGCTGGCATCTCTGGCGATGGGCGCCGATCGGGCTATGCACGCGCGCATCGAGTCGACCGCTGATCGAGATTCGCTGAGCACGGCACACCTTCTGGCTCGGCTGATTGGGCCTGAACGCCCCGACCTGATCCTGTGTGGCGTGCAGTCGAAGGACGCAGCCAACGGTGCGACCGGAGTCGCGCTCAGCGGACTCCTGGACCTTCGGCAGGTAGCTGTGGTGAACAAGATCGAGCTCGAGGCTGGCACACCCCCCCGGCTAAAGGTACAGCGGGAGCTCGAGGGCGGACTCCTGGAGAGCCTGCGAGTGCCGCTGCCGGCACTTCTCACCGTTCAGAGCGGCACAAACGAACCCCGCTACGCAAACCTCCGCGCTATCAAGCTCGCGCGCGAGAAGGCGACACAGGTCTTCACCCTGGCGGACCTGGGGCTGACTTCAGAGGACCTGAGAGCCAGCAGTGGAGCGACTAGGACGTCGCTGCAGCCACCAGACCGCGCCGCCAGCGCCGTCATGCTCAGTGGTTCCGCACAAGAACTGGCCGGCCAGATTCTCACCATCGTCGAGGAGCGACTGAACTCATGACCAGCAACAAGGATGTGCTTGTCGTCGCCGAGACAAGACAGGGCGCCTTCCGAGCAGTCACCTGGGAGCTCGTGGCCGCCGGTCGAGCCCTCGCTCGAGAGACGGGCGGCCGTCTGGTGTTGGCCGTCATCGACGCGGCGGCGGAGCCGCTTGCCCGCGAGGCCGAGATGTGTGGCGCTGAGGAGATTCTGTCGATCTCGACACCCGGCGGCTTCGAGGCCAACCTGTGGCAGTTTGCGACCGAATCAGTCATCACCAACGTCGACCCGCTTGCGGTCCTGACCGGGTACACCGTGGACGCTATGGGCTTCGCGCCCGCTGTTGCGGCACGGCTCGGACTCGGCTTCGCCTCCGATGTCATCGCGCTCAACGCCTCCCCGGGACTGACGGTGCGGCGAGGTGCCTACTCCGACAAGCTCGTTGCCCAGCTGAGCTTCCCGGGCAAGGAAGCCAGCGTCATCATGGTCCGTCCTGGCGCGTTCACCGCCGAACCAGCAGGGTCGTCACCCGCATCGGTCCGCCAGCTCAACATCGACGCCACCGGTCGCTCGGAGGTCGAACATCTCGGATTCATCGAGGCACCGGCAGGGGGCGTGGACATCACCAAGGCCGACTTCCTGTTGTCGGTGGGTCGCGGCATTCAGGATGAAGACAACCTTCCGCAGTTCACCGCTCTCGCGGAGGCCCTGGGTGCCACGCTCAGCGTCTCACGGCCATTGGTCGACGCCGGCTGGGTCGAGGCGGCGCGCCAGGTCGGCCAGTCCGGCAAGACCGTCAAGCCACGTGTCTACCTGGCACTCGGAATCTCCGGCGCGATCCAGCATCTGGCCGGCATCCGCGAAGCCGAGGTGGTCATCGCCGTGAACACCGACCCGGAGGCGCCGATCTTCGGCGTCGCCGACTTCGGGGTCGTGGCCGACCTGTTCGACATTGCCGACGCACTCGAAAGCACTTTGGGGTAGCCGGCCAGACCCGGCCGAGGCCCTTCCCGCGTAGAACAGAGGAGAACACCATGCCCCGCAACCCCAAACACGACGTCCTTTTCGAGCCCGTCCAGATCGGTCCCAAGACCGCACGCAACCGCTTCTGGCAGCCGCCCCAGTGCAACGGCGCCGGCACTGAGAGCCCCGGATTCAACGCTCACCATCGCGGGATGAAGGCCGAGGGCGGATACGGCGTCGTGTTCACCGAGCTCATCGGGATCGCCCCTGAGTGCGCCTGCGACCCCTATGTCCTGCCCGATCTTTGGGACGACAACGACGTGCTCAACCTCCGCATGGCCACTGACGCGATCCATGAGGGCGGCGCCCTGGCCGGAGCAGAGCTCGGCTATTACAAGGTGACCGGCGGAAACCCCATGTCTCGGAAGGCTGCGTTCGGAGTGACTCAGACCAACAGTGACTGGGTGACCGTCCAGCACGGAGCGAGCCACAAGGCCTTCCAGGTCGAGGATGTCGATGAGATCGTCCGCATCCACGCTGACGCCGTGCGCCGCGCCATCGCAGCCGGATACGACCTTGTCTCGCTGCAGATGGCGCACGCCGCCACCATCGCCATCCGGTCCCTGATGCGCTACTACAACAAGCGAACCGACGAGTACGGTGGCCCGTTCGAGAACCGGGTCCGACTGGCCAAGGAGATCCTCACGGGCATGCAGGAGGCTGCGGAGGGCAGGGTCGCCGTTGGTGTGCGGTTCCACGTGAATACCCTCGACTTCCCGTTCGGCCTCGGACCGGACGGCATCACTCGCGACGAGGGCTACGCCACTCTCGAAGCACTCAACGACGTGGTCGACTTCTGGGACCTCACGGTGGGTGGGGGGGCCTGGGGCGAAGACGCCGGTTCGTCTCGCACCCACCGCGAGAACCACCAGGCTCAGTACATCCTGGGGGTCAAGGACCACACCTCCAAGCCCGTGGCCAACGTCGGCCGATTCACCAACCCCGACACCATGGCCGAGGCCATCCAGAGCGGCCAGTGCGACTTCATCGCCACGGCGCGCCCATCGATCTCCGACCCCTTCCTGCCCAACAAGATCGACCAGGGTCGGCTCGGTGACATCCGCGAATGCATCGGATGCAACATCTGCGCGTCGACCTGGGAGCGGGGGGTCCGGATCGTGTGCACTCAGAACGCCACCGCCGGTGAGGAATACCGCCGCGGTTGGCACCCGGAGAAGTTCACCCCGGCCACCAACAAGGACCAGACTGTTCTGGTCGTCGGTGCCGGACCAGCCGGGCTGGAGTGCGCCCGCGTGCTCGGTGAGCGCGGCATGAGCTCGGTGCACCTCGTCGACGCGGGCGACGACGTCGGCGGCTCCCTGAGGTGGATTTCGCAACTGCCGGGTCGAGGCGAATGGGCTCGCGTCATCAACTACCGCAAGATCCAGCTCGACAAGCTCAAGAACGTGCAGGTCAACCTCAAGACGCGGCTCTCGGCACAAGATGTCCTCGAGTACGGCGCCGACCTCGTCGTGATCGCTACAGGCTCAACGTGGGACAGCACTGGAGTGAGCTGGTACACCCAAAGCCCCCTCCCGATCGCCGAGGAGGCCCGAGGCCGAGTCCTCACACCGGAGGACATCATGGTCAAGGGCATCACGCCCGGGAAGTCCGTGGCGCTGTTCGATGCGGACAACTACTACATGGGACATGGGCTGGCCGAGAAGCTCGCTCGTGCCGGCCACCAGGTCACGATGATCACCGAGTCCGACACCATCGCCTCATTCACCGCGTTCACCCTCGAGCAGCCCCGCATCCACGCTGACCTCCGAGACAACGGCGTCGAGATGATCGTCAGCGCAGAGATCAGCGAGATCACCGACGGGCAGCTGACCCTCACTCACGGCCTCAACCAGGTGAGCCGCACGATCGGCTTCGACAGTCTCGTCGTCGTGTCGCAGCGCTGGTCCGAGGACGCGCTCTACCAAGAGCTCCGACGCATGCCTGATGAGCTGGCAGCTAACGGCATCGAGGGTCTGTATGTCATTGGCGACTGTGAAGCGCCCGCCCTCATCGCCGATGCGGTGTTCAGTGGACACCGGTTGGCAAGGGAGATCGACTCACCCAACCCGGCCGAGCCGCTGCCCTTCATCCGCGAACGGCGTGTCGTCGGCCGCGGTGACGAGGCATTCACCCTCACTCGCCCGTGACCAACAGGAAGGGCCGCTCAGAATCCATGAAGGAAGTCATCCTGACCCTGTCGTGCGTCGATCGCCGCGGCATCGTCGCGACTGTCGCGAACTTCCTCTCTGAGAGGGGGTTCACCATCCGGGACAGTCAGCAGTTCGGCGACGACGACACGGGGCTCTTCTTCATGCGGGTGCACGCGGCATCCGAGGAGCGCGTCGACCTCGCGGTAGTCGAGGAGGGGTTCGCGTCCTCGGTGGCCCAGCCACTGAACGCCGACTGGTCACTGCACGATCCGACCCGGAAGCACCGGATGCTGGTGATGGTCTCACGGCAGGGGCATTGCCTCAACGACCTGTTGCACAGGGTCAGGACGGGCGCCCTCCCCGCCGAGATCGTCGCGGTGGTGTCAAACCACGTTGACTTCAAGGAGCTCGTCGAATGGCACGGGATTCCCTTTCATCACGTTCCGGTGTCGGCTGACTCCAAGGCATCCGCCGAGGACGAGCTGCGGAAGCTATTCACTGCCTACGACGCTGACTCGGTCATCCTCGCTCGCTACATGCAGATCCTCTCCGACTCCTTGTGTAGGGATCTAGAGGGCCGTGCCATCAACATCCACCACAGCCTGCTACCCAGCTTCAAGGGAGCCAGGCCCTACGACCAGGCACACGCCCGAGGCGTGAAGGTGATCGGCGCGACCGCCCACTACGTCACCGCTGACCTCGACGAGGGGCCGATCATCGAGCAGGACTTCACCCGGGTCGACCACTCGGCATCAGCCTCGGACCTGACGGCGATCGGTCGTGACCTCGAGGCTCTGGCCCTCGCCCGCGCCGTTGCCGCACACGCCGAGCACCGCGTCCTGCTGAACAGCAAGAAGACGGTTGTCTTCCGCTGATCCAGCCCAGGAGGCGATGCGCGGGAGTCGTCTCTGACTCAGCGCAGCAGGCTCCTGGCCACGTGATCGCGCTGACCGAACTCGGTGAAGGCTCCTCGACGCGATTCGCAAGGCCCTCCAGATGGGCGCTGACCAGGGCGGTCACAGGACCGAGGCGCGATCGCGGGGTCGGTGAACCGGTGGGACGTCGCTGGTGCTGGCCGAGGCGGGTCCGATCCAGCGCCGAGCAGGATTGCAGACCTACAAGACGATCATCGCGGTCAAACCAAGACCGAGGCGGCCCCATCTTCGGGCTCGTCGACCTAGGCATCGTCGGCGACCTCCACGCCGTACTTCCCGCTGCGACCCAGGAGATCGTCACCCGCAAGGGCTAAGGCTGCCACCGACTAGTCGGGTCGACGACGCGCGCCCGGTCCCAAGTCACGAATCCCGGGTTTGGGAAGGCTCGCCGGCCTTGGCTTGGGGGTCACGAGCAGCAGTTAGCTGTGAGAGCCGCGCCTTGGATCATTGGGCACCTGATCAAGCCAGGCCCGCCAGTCTGTGAGCCCATTCATGATGCCGAGCCGTGCGAGCGCCGCTTTGTGGAGGCGGGGTCGACGAGCGGGCACGCGACTCGAGCGGCGCTGGATGTCATAGGCCTCCTGGGACCGGTCGGTCAGTAGCTCCCAGTCATCCTCCAAGAAGTCAGCTGCCCACGAGTCCCAGCTGAGGTTGAGGAGCTCGACGCCACGCTGAACAGAGCCGTGAGGCGCCACCAGGACCGCAGGATGCCACGTGCCGGTCCGCTGGCGGGCGGTCAGATAGGCGATTTGGGTGAATGCCGACATCGTCAGATTCCGTGAACGGTCTGATTCTCGGTACTGGCGCCGAGCCTGGCGGTGGACTGCTCGCACCACCGACACGTCCTCGACGGGCCACCTGAAGCTGAGCTGGCGCCGCTCAGCCATACACGTCTTCCTGCCGAGGGAGCGACGATCGCAGTACGGCGAGCGGCGCCGACGCCGCGGTACACGGAATTGTGGTGCCGGCTGACACGTCTCGGTCGACGGTCAGCTCATTCGGTGGTCGAGAGCCTCCTGCCCGTCCCAGGGCGGCACACCTCTGAGCAACTCGCGGACGCTCAGGCCGAGGGCGTCGGCGATAGCTAGGAGGGACTCCAGTGAGGGACCCCGCCGCCCCCGTTCGATCGCATTGATCGTGAACGGCGACAGACCGGCACTGGTGCACAGTTGGGCCAGCGACATGCCCGCCTCTTCGCGTCGCTGCCTGATGGCCCGTCCTAACCCTTCGCGGGCAAGGTCCAGGCGGTCGGGGTTGACGGGCACAGCGCAACGCTATCGCCTCACCTTCGCGCCAGGCGCAGCCACAGGCACTGCGCTCGGAACTTGAGCGAGCAGCTGCCGCTCACTGGCCCTCGCCGCACCCGAAGAGTCAACGGGTCGACGCCTCGAGCCCTGCCCCGGCGCAGCAGTTCGCCCAAGACCCTCGGATCCGAGTGGTGGAGCTGAAACAGGTCGGTCGCTGAGCCGATGTGCAGGACGCCCGCAGCAACACAAACACAGGCCCACCAAGCAGGAAGCCCGCTGCGCTGCCAGCAGGAGGGCAAGCTTGCGTCAGGCGTGGCGTCGTCGGCAACAAGGGCACAAGCCAAGACAAGCAACATGAAGTTGGCCTGGCTGGGCGTGAAGCCGCCCCGCCGCCACGTGTCTGCCTCATCGCGACTGAAACCAAACCCCAGCCAGGTGCGACCCTCGCCTTCCTCGAAACCAGCTGCCACCCACTGGCCAGCATCAGTTTCCCAAGCCGCATGCGAGCCGAACTCACCCGAAGGTGGCGCGTCCGTTCGGAACAGATGACGAGCCATCCTCATGACTCCTAACGCTGGAAGACATTCCGCACGGTACACTAGGTACCATGCGCATTGTACGCAAGCCATGTCACAGCCGCAGCCTGCTGACACTGCCAAAGGAGACCTCGATGACCCCCCAGAAGCCTGTCAGCACCCCGGCCGTCACCCTCTTACCGGAGTTCGAGGCGACCCTGTGGGAGGCGGCTGGCTGGTCAACGGGCGAAGCCGCCGCATGGTGGCTGCAAGGCTTCAGCCTCGATCAGGCCCGCTTCGTCCGCGCGCACCTCAGACGAGCCGCGCCGTCGCCTGAAGAACAGCCCACCGATGAGGCGACCCCCCGGGAGTGGCTGGCCAGCGGACTCCCCGCCGACGACATCGTTCTGGCCATCGCCTCCGGCCACCTCACCGTCGCAGACGCCGCACGCCTCACCACCCGAATGAACGACGACCCTGCCGTGCGCGGCACACTCACACTGGTCGCAGCCCTCAGAGGCGTCGACGTCCAGTCACTCGCCAACTCCCCGTGCTAACCGGAGAGCCCACCAACCAGGGGCCGACGCGCGGGAGCCCCTTGGGTCAATGACAGAACCGTCATGGAGCGTGGGCAGCTGCCGCCAGACGGCGACAGACCGCAGAAATCACCCCGACCTCTGCCCTCAAGCAAGGCGCGATTCCAGACGACATACCCAAACATGGCTTCCCAACCCCTCCCCCGCACCCCCTCTGCCCGTCCCCGAGCCAACGTCGGCCGCCCCCGACTGGCCCCAGGCGAGCGCGGCGAACCATGGGTCCAACAGATTGGACCCAACAAGTTCGCCGCGCGAGTCCGCATCCGCGGCCGCGACGGCCGCATCCACGAGGTCTCCGCCCGCGGCACCACCAAAGGCGCCGCACTGCGCGAGCTCACCAGGCGCGTGGACCAACGCCAAGCCACCCAGGTGGGCGCGCCCGTCGGCGTAGTCCCGAACATGACCCTCACCGAACTCGGCGACTACTGGCTCCAACACCGCGCACGACATGGCCTCGAGCGCCGCCAGGGCGCGGTCAAACCGCAGACCCTCGCGGCCTACGCCGACGCCATCCGACTGCTCATCCACCCCCATCTTGGCGGCATCCAGATCCGAGAACTCACCATCGGCCTCCTCGAATCTGCCCTCGCAGACATCGAGAACATCGGACTCTCCACCTCCCAAGCCCGCTCCGCCCTCAACCAGATGCTCGCCCTGGCCACGCGACACGGGGCCATCGCCACCAACCCCATGAGCCTGGTCGCCAAACCCCTCCGCACTCCACACGAAGTCCACGCCCTCACGATCCCGCAAGCCCAGCGCCTGCGGACGCTGGTCGACCCGTCGACGCAACGAAAGCCCGGCACACGAGGCCCCAACCCCGACCTCGCCGACCTGGTGGACGTCCTCCTCGGCACCGGCTGCCGCATCGGCGAGGCCCTCGCCCTGACCTGGAACAAGGTGGACCTCTCCGGCGACCGGCCCATCGCCCGCATCGACGGCACCCTCGTCGAACCAAAGAGCATCTACGTCCCCACGCTTCATCGCCAAGACGACACCAAGAGCCACGCCGACCGAGCCCTCCTCCTCCCCGACGCCCTCGCCGACGTACTCACCCGACGCCGAGACACGGCCACGTTCACCGACCCCGCCGACCCCGTCTTCGCCTCTCGCAACCGAACCTGGCTCTGGCCCAACAACCTCCGTACCCGGCTGCGCACTGCCGTGGCCAACGACCCCGAACTGGCCCAGGTCACCCCGCACACCCTGCGCCGCACCGTCGGCACCCTCATCGCCCACGAACTGTCGCTCGACGCAGCCCGTGACGTCCTCGGCCACACCGACCCCAGCGTCACATTCCGCTCGTACGTCGCACGTCGCACAGTCGCCCCCGACGTACGCGACCTCCTCGACCAGTTCTTCGACTAACGCGTTCAGCCACCCGCAACGGGCGGACACAGACAACCCGGACAACCGGTCAACCAACCCCACACTCCAAGGACAGGACCATGCACGAACTCCTCACCCCAACGGACGTCAGCCGCATCCTCGGCGTCCCCGAAAAGACCCTCGCCCACTGGCGCACGCAACGAACCGGCCCCATGTTCTTGCGCGTCGGCGTCAACGTCCGCTACCGCCCTGACGACCTCGAGGCATGGATCCAACAGCGCCTTGACGAGGCCCGCGCCTGGATGGCGAGCTGACCTTGCGCATCACCGACCGCGACATCCTTATCCTCAGCTGGCTCACCCGCCTCGGAGCGGCCACCTATGCCGACCTGGCACGAATCACTGGCACAAGCGTTGAGGCACTCCGCCAGCGCCTCCCCCGCCTCCAGTCCACCGGTCTTGCCGTAGCCCGCAAGTCACATCGAGGCAACAGGCCGATCGCCGTATGGGTGCCAACAGCCCTCGGTGCCAAGGTCACTCACACGGGCATCACCCCCGCCCCCCGGGCCACGCTCACCAGGGCACTCACCCTCAGCCACGCCGCATCCCAGCACTACCCACCCGCCGCCATCCGCGCCGACATCGAAGTCACCCGGGCCCTCGGCAGCCTCCAACTGCGGAAGCGACTTGCCGGACATCCCACCCCGAGCGTGCTGCCCGCCCCCGACCTCCTCGTCGTCGACGGAGAAGTCACTACAGCCGTCGAGCTCGTCCTCGAAGGGCCCGAGGCCGCCCGGGACTGGAACACCCTCCTCGTCGCCTACCAGCTCCTCGACATCACCCGCGTCGACGTTCACACCAACTACGACCTCCTGTTCGCCCTGTTGAACCTCGGCACCACTCCGCCCGGCATCCTCGTACAAACCAGATGGGTATGACCCGGACCACCAGATGTCCACATCTGTGGACACCGAACAACCGGGCGGTGCGCCAGCGCACCTCTTGCCTGGGCGCTCACGTCTGGAGGTCCACACCCCCACCACCCGGGATACCTCGCCGACCGGTCCAACGTGCCGACCGGCGAGCGTTCACACCCGACCGACTCCTACGAGATACCAGGTCACCCGGGTACTCCCTGGTCGACCCACCAGGCACACCACGCACCTGGCACATCCGCTAGGTACACCCACCTTGCACCCGACACCACCGGGCCCAAAGGGCAGAGGGACCAGGTGGTAGGTGGGTAGTCGACGGGGCATCAGCGTCGCGGTAGGTAGGTAGGTAGGTAGGCACCACGCTTACCGGCCCCACTCCCGACGCGCCCGCAACCGGGGAAACCTCGCTCACGGAAGCCCGCCTTACGCCTGCCGGGGGTTTACATCCACAACCCCCAACTCCTAACGCGTGAGGACCCCGTAGGGGGGCAATATAGTCAGCAGTCGTCGCAGAGCCTCACGTCTCCCTGACCTGCACGTATACCGAGGTCTGGCCGGGAAGCCGTTTACAGGACGAACCACTCGGTGTAACGCGAGATGTAAAGAGTCATCGCGCTCCTCGAGACCTCACGGCTGCCGGTTGCGGCGCCAAAGTCTCGAGTCGGAGAAGTCGCCTCCGTCTGCCCGTTCGAAGTCCACAGCGTGCGCTGATGCGGTAAGTGGTCGTTAGGAACCCTGCCGACCCACTCCGTAGAAGTTAGGATCCGGCTTGAGGCTCACCGAACCGAGGTTCCGCCAGGTTGCCTTACCCAGCATTGATGCCTATGGGTACCTCACCACGAGACAGATCGTTCTGCTGCTGGGACTCGGCACCTCTCAGCGATCGGTCGACCGGCACCTGAGGCAAGCACACGCCGAAGGCCTGGTAATTCGCCTGGCCGGGCATTTCGGTGTCACGTGCTGGATGCTGTCCCGCCGCGGCCAACGGCTGCACTCACAAGATTCATTGCCCCTGCCAAAGGTGAGCGGACACGCGGCACGACACACCCACGTCGCCGCCGAGGTTGGCATCCGCCTGACCCTTGGAGGCCACACGGTCATCAGCGACAGGCAGAACCGCGCCGCGCGGGGCTACAAAGGGACTTGTTGGCCCGACCTGGTGATCAACGGTCAGGGTGGTGCCTCAGGGAGGCCGCAGGCGATTGAGGTCGAGCTCGTGAGGAAGCGAAAGGTCGACCTCTGCGACAAGCTCGTCGACTACAAGTTGCCATCAAGCCCCTACAGCGGGGTCGTGTACTTCTGCGGAGACCGGAACCTGGCCTCGTTCATCGAAGAGATGGCGACGCTGGTCGGCGCCGAGCACCGTGTGCAGACCATCATCCTGTCGCACGCGCTACTGGACAGCGCAATCCTCTAGCCGACCCTCAGCCCGACGTGCCCCCGGCACGAGGAGGTCAAACGGGGGGCTCCACCTTTCGCCCACTATGACCCTGCTGCCCGGCTGAATGCGGTCACAGCCTTGCTCCTAGGCTGTGACCGCTTCTCATCTCCGCGTTCATCTGCCCGCTCGAGCAGACGCCTCTCCAACCATGACCAAGCGTCACTGCGATCAAGGACGGACTACGGCTGTTCCGGCTTCGGCCTGACGAGAGTCTGGTCGTTGCCGACCGGGATCGCTTCGTACTCCACCCCGTCTCGCCACCGCGTCGCGACCTGCCCGAGCGACTGGGCGATGTAGCCCTTGATGTTGAACTTCTCGTTGTAACGCGCCGTCGCCAGGAGGTCATTGAGCGAGGTCAGCATGAACAGGAGGACGTTGCCCGGCGTGGTCGGCGACGTGAAGGCCATCGAGCCCGTCTGGCGCTCGAAGAACGCGCCGGTGCTCGTGTTCTGCCAGCTCACGACGCCCCGGTTGAGCACGCACACGGCGTCGATTCCGACCCACGGGTCCGCGTCTTGCTGGGCCAGGACGCTCATCTCCTTCGCGAGCGTGTCCAGCGTCGCACCTTCGTAGCCGAAGACGATGTGCCTTACCGGGAACGCGTGCGGCCACTCCCTGCCGTAGGCGTTGCGCGTCATCGAGATGGGCGAGATCGGCGGCAGATACGCCGTGCGCGGCAGGGACTTCACCTTCTTGGATGCCGCCCAGGACTTCTTCAGTTCTCCCGCCGTGAGTTCTGACTTCACCTCGACCACGACGTAGCAGCACTCGACTGGGATGATCGCGTAGTCCTCCTTCTTCCAGAGGGGTGGCGTCTCCACGTCCACGATCATCAAGTCGCACTGGCCGGAGACCTGGCCGTCCGTTGACACCAGTTCGCCGCTCCCGGTGACCCGCGCGACGCCCGGCAGATACTTCTCGAGGAAGGTGCGCTGGATGTCGCGCTCACGGACGGTGCCCTTCGACCCTCGGTGCTCGATGCGCGCGCTCTCCTCGAAGTCCAACTGCATCTTCTTGGCGACGAGGTCGAGGATCTCGTGCAACGAGTTCGCTGTGCTCATGCGCACCATCATCCAGGACGCGACCCGCTCATCCGTGACACCAAGTCGGGTGCGCCAGAAGTCCTGCCCGAATGGACTATGGGCTGGCCTCTCGATCGTCAGCGAGATGACCAACCCCACCAGCAACTCTGCTCGTCGGGGCCATCGTCATGTCCGGCAACTACACAACCCCCGACGTACTCGAGCCGCAGGCCGTGCGCCGCGGAGTCGTCACCTCGGTCAAGGACCTCAACGGCAAACTCCGCGCCCACATCGAGGGCTGGAACAAAGCGCGGCACCACCCCTCATCTGGACCATGACCGCAGACGACGTCCTCAATTGGCAAACCGCCCAACAAACTTCAAACCCGCGGCACTAGCCCTCCTGCGTTGGACGCAAACGGAGTCGGTCTCGGCTCGTCTTGAGTTCGCTCGGCAGGCTCTGTCGCTGGCTATCATCCGTCCTGATGACGTGGAGACCGCGGCCGCGCCAGCCCTCGGCACCGCGCGGTCGCTCTACCAAATAGGCCAGCAAAGAGGGGTCGTCACCTCTGCTTCGCAGATGCCCCTACCAATCTCCCTCGCCGCCCTCGCCGCTGCCGACTACAGGTCGCCGTGCCGCGCTGTCGGCAACCAACCGGACATGCCGCCAGTAGTGCACGCCCCTGCGGATGAGCGGTCGACCGTGCGAGCATGCTTTGGTGATCGAGTCGGCGCAGGAGTTCGTTCGTCTGCGCACGAGCGAGGACCCCGCCGAGTATCAGCGAGCGGCTCACGACGAGGCATCTGAGGACACCTGGCGGGACGTAGTCGACCTTTACCCTGATATGCGACTCTGGGTCGCCCAGAACAAGACCCTGCCCCTCAGCATCCTTAAGACTTTGCGTCACGATCCCGACGAGCGAGTGCGATCCATGGTCCGAGCCAAGGGCGCCTGGGCGCGAGCGCATCCCGAGGACGCCAAACGACTGGGTGACCCGGAGTAGCGCCGACCCACACTTATCTGCCGGAAGCAGTGCGACCTTGCCGAGGCCCTGCCGATGAGCGCGCCCTCAGGGCTGAGGCAGGTGGACGACCTCATACTCCATCGCTGTTCGATTCGTCTGCATCGGCGCGGCTTGCTCCGCAGCCTCGGACTCGGTGGCGAACCTACGCGCTTCGGTCACGCGTGGCGTCCAGTCAGGCTGGCCCGACGCGTCCAACCGGGTGCTGTAGTACAGGCGGGAGCCGTTGTTGAGACGGACCGTGATGCCCCACTCGGGTGCTCGCGCCGCCTTCCGGCTCGTCCGACTCTTCACCCTGGGATTGTGTCGGAGGGCGAGGCGACGTGCACTCTCATGCCACCGAGAGGGTGCCCTTTTCCGCCGCGAGAGCGGCCATGTCACTCCGGGTCTCCTCCTCAAGGGAGGTCGTCGTGACCATGTCGCGAGCGTCAGACGGCCGGAACTCCTCCGACTGCGGCGAGAGCGCCTCGGAGGCGGGTTTGATGGTCAAGCAGCCAACTCAGGTAAGCGTCCCAGTTCTCCTCGATAGAGACATCTGCGCCCGACAGGTAGACAGCCACTCTGGTGGCTTTCCGGTTTGGCAATTCCTGCCAGTCGAGCTCCGCACCGTACTCAGCTTCCATCTCCGCCTGGTGCTTCCGCAGGGCGTCGAAGCGTGCTGAGTTGATGTCAGCGTCTGGGGACTCGAAGACCAATTCGCTTGAGAGGCCCCGCTTAGTAAACGACGTGTAGTGGGTGGCGCCGGTCGTACCGGTGGTCATCGAGAACCAAGAGTCGCGAGGAGGGCGAGTGGCCCGCGACCAACCGGGCCTGTGTGCCTGCATGATCTCGATCCACCTCGACCAGAACTGCCGATACTGCGACTGCTTGCCCGTCGCCTCACCTTGCGTGGTGGCTGCGCGTACTGACTTCTCCCAGTCATTGGGTTGTGCGATGAGCCGGAACGAGGGCGCGGGGTCTGAGTCTCCGATGCGCACAACGCCGAGCTCAACGCCGAAGAAGCGGGTGTCCTCATCGGTGCGAGCGTTGAGCCAGTCGATCGCGGCTCTGTGTTCGGGCCGAAATGCGGCCGCGACCCAGACAATGGTCGTCGGGTCCGTCCCGGCCGCATAGGTCAAGATTTGGCCCAGGTGCCCATGATCGGACTGCTCCAGTTGGTTCTCAACGATCACGACCTCGCCCGTGGTTTCGTCGCGCCCCATTAGGTCCAGGCTGAAACCGCCCACCGGGTGCTCGGCTACGTCCAGCACAAGGTCCATACCCAGAAGGTCACTGAGCACGTCGACGTTGTTGAGCAGCCAGGGGGTGAAGCTATGCGCCTCATGAGGCCATACGTCGCGCGGCGCGACACGAGTCAGGCGTCCGAGCGACGGGATGGAGCCATCAGTCATGACCGCACTCTTCCACCAACATGACCTGCATGGAGAGCAGATTCGGCGTGACCTGGCTCCTAAGCCGCTGCCCAACTCGGGACACGGCGTCGGATATCAGGCAGCGTCGAGGTCGTTAGGACTCGCCACAAGCGGGGCAGGCAGCCTCATGGCCGCGTTTGCAGTTACGGCGCGACACGACGGCCGGCCTTGCGATTGGCGAACGGTCTCCCGCCCCAGTCGCTCACGAATCGGCCGATGAGCTCTGACTCGACGTCTTCGGGGTCCTGGTCTGGAGTTTCGCGCCAAGCGACCAGCAACGTGTTGCTGTCCGTGAGTTGCCAAAGATAGCGGCCACCCCAGTGCCCGACTGGCTCGCCTGCTCCGTGACGACGGAACTCCTCAAGCCGCTTGGCAAGCCCCCGATGGCCCGCCGCGCCACCCGAGGCCTTCCCGATATAGAGCAGGGGTGAACCTTCCACCCACGCAGCTTGCAGGGAGCGCTGATCGACGGATGGGTCCTTCCCCTTGAACCACCCCGCTGGGCTCGCATTTAGGAACTCGGGCGGGCCGCCGTGCTCGCGCAGTACGACGTAGACACCCGCCACGCGCGGCACTGAGGCGTCCGGCAGAGCGGCGAACCTCACGAAGCCTTCGAAACCAGCCGAGGCAAGGCCCTCGAGCGTCCAGTGCATCTCCTCAGTCTGCATCAGCAAGGGCCAGTCGGCAGGCGTGTCATTCCGCCGCCAGTTGGGCGATGGGATCTGCCGATGGTCGGTCGGTGAGGTTCACCCTCTGAAACGGGCTCGCACTGCTTCGATGGGCACATGGACCCGCAACCTCACGAGGCCGTGGCCCGTTGGCTGTCGTCGCGGGCAACGCGGGACCTGGCGGCGTCGGACATCGCGCAGATCGACATCGATGAGCTGTTCGACGAGCCTCCCGAGTACGCCGTCCGGGTGGGCCTCGACTGCCTCCAACTTGCGCTTGACCAGGCTCACCAGACCGATGCGGATCTCGATGGCATCCTCACGATCCCGCTGTGTGCGTCCGAAGCGCTCG
>Ga0209023_10001760_pt1 | contig 28312 bp, 28 predicted proteins | sample LakOneMetagenome_FD_187468 | JGI IMG/M metagenome (GOLD analysis project Ga0209023, IMG submission 187468) | Freshwater and sediment microbial communities from Lake Erie, Canada (SPAdes) (version 2) | ecosystem: Environmental > Aquatic > Freshwater > Lentic | place: Lake Erie, Canada...
TTAGCGAAATAGAATTGATCGCAAACCGCATGCTGATCATCAACAAAGGAAAAAAGATTGCTGAAGGTGCAGTTTCAGAATTGCTGGACCCTTCCAATACATTGGTTCGCCTGGAAACAACAGATGATGCCGGTACATTTAATAAACTGAAGGATACAAACTGGTCAGCAAAAACAAAGATGGGTAAGGAACACCTTGAACTTACTGTAAACAAGAATGAGATACCACAACTCGTTGCAAAACTAACGGAAATGGGTGTTGGCATTATTGCCATCAATCCACGACATTCACTGGAAGACTATTTTTTATCACTTACCAATAATGAGGCCGATGCTTAAACTGCTGCAGATAGAATTATATAAAATCTCAAAACGTTCAAGAACATATATAGCTTTTGCTGCCATTACGGCTATCGTTTTCATATTCCAGTTTGCATTTAAAGCTGATGGCGGAAGCTATATGAACATGATGCTGCAAAGTGTGCAGGATACTTTCCAGATCGATAAAAGTAAAGCGATCAATGGCTATTTCATGTGTTATATTATCCTGAATACCTTGCTGGTACAGGTTCCCATTTTAGTAGCACTTATTGCCGGTGATGCTATTTCCGGCGAAGCAAATATGGGAACATTAAGGCTTATTCTTACCAAACCTGTAAGCCGTACACAGATCATCCTGGTAAAATTTGCAGCCTCAGTTATTTTTACTGTGATGCTACTGATATGGATGGCCGTAATGGCCCTGTTCATGAGCCTGCTTATTTTCGGCGCCGATGACATGCTTATATTCCGGGTTAAAGGAGAGGAGTCGCAGATATTGCAGATAACAAAAGATGATATCATGTGGCGCTACTGGGCAGCATTTGGTTATGCGGCTGTTGCATTGACGGTGATTGCTGCACTGGCAATGCTATTATCGATCTTTGCAGAAAACTCGATCGGTCCGATCATCGCAACAGTTTGTATTGTGATCGTGTGTACAGTTGTATCAAATATAAATGTGCCTATCATTGAAAAGAATGTAAAGCCATGGCTGTTCACATCTTACCTCGTTGGGTGGAAAGGTTTCTTTTATATCGGCACAACAGAAGATGGGCAGCCTATAAAAGGCAGCCTGGAAAACTGGCCGGCTATCCGTAACAGTTTGTACATATTACTGGGCCATATTTTTTTACTGCTGGGAATATCTGTATGGATATTTAAAAGAAAGGATATTTTATCATAAATAATATAAGAAGATGAAGCGAGCTGTATTTTTTCTGTTGCTGATTTTTTTTGCAGGAATTGAAATTTCTGCACAGGATATCAATGTACTTGTGGCAAATGCTAAGACAAAGATCGAAAAGGTTGATGATTACGTGGCTTCCGGCAGGATGAAAACAAATGTTGCATTTTTGAAAGTGCCGGTGGCAAATATCAAAGTGTATTTTAAAAGACCCGATAAGATCAAAATAAAAAGTGAGAAAGGGGTTTCTTTTATTCCGAAAGGAGCAGTAAGTATTAATATGAGCAATATTCTTGGCGAAAAAAATTATACCATTATCGATGCAGGAACAGAAAAGATCGGGAGCACAGCTGTAAGGGTTGCTAAATTATTGCCAACAGATGATAACAGTGATGTGGTGCTGTCAACTGTTTACATTGATCCCATAACCAATCTCATCCGTAAAGCAAGAACAACAACGAAAGAAAACGGTACGTTTGAACTGGAAATGACCTATGGAAAATTCAGTGAATTTGGTTTGCCTGATAGAATTATTTTCTCATTCAATACAAAAGATTACAAACTGCCCAAAGGTGTTACGTTTGATTTTGACGACGGAACTGAAACAAAAAAAACACAGGAGATTAAAAACAAAAAAGGAAGGGCTGAAATTGATTTTAACAATTATATTATAAATAAGGGTGTTTTGGATTCAGTGTTTAATTAGAAAGGACGAATTATTACGCTAATTCCACGAATTGATAGCAGCATTTTTAATTCGTGCAATTCGTTTTTATAATTCGTGTTATAGTTATTCCTCTATCTTCTCATCTACAGCATTCGCTATTACCGCAGAACTGATATTCTTCAACGGGTTCTTGTATTGCTCCCTGTGTTCATTCCTGTTATTTATAATGTCAATGCATTTATACAATGCTTCCCTGAAAGATGATTCATCGGCAATTCCTTTTCCGGCAATATCAAATGCCACTCCATGATCTGGTGAAGTTCTTACAGCACTGAGTCCTGCAGTGAAATTCACACCTTCTCCGATCGCAAGCGATTTAAAAGGTATCAATCCCTGGTCGTGGTACATGGCAAGTACTGCATCAAATTTTTCATATTGTCCACGTGCAAAAAATGCGTCGGAAGGGTAGGGACCAAAGCAAAAAATGTCTTTTTGTTTAGCATCCCTGATGGCGGGTTTTATTATTTCTTCATCTTCTTTTCCTATCAAACCTTCATCGCCTGCATGAGGGTTCAATGCCAGCACTGCAATTTTTGGTTTGTTGATCAGGAAATCTTTTTTCAGTGAATTGTTCATTACCTGCAATTTGCTCACAATACTTTCCCTTGTTACAAATTTTGCAATGTCTTTTACAGGAATATGTTCGGTGAGCAGTGCAATTTTCATGTTCTCAGCAACCATGAACATGGCTACATCATTCGCCCCGAATAAATTCTTCAGAAAAGGAGTATGTCCTGTGTAATTAAAAGTTGCAGACTGAATATTTTTTTTATGAATTGGCGCTGTTACAAGCCCGTCAATTTTTCCTGTTTTCAATGCTTCGGCACCCATGTGAAGGCTCATCGCACCATATTTACCACCTGTTTCATTAAGTAGCCCGGGTGTTATTGCAACATCTTCTTCCCAGCAATTATAAACATTTACCTGTTTTGGATTAATGCGTGTTGAATCTTTAGCAATAGAAGTATTTAAATTGATCTCGGGCAAACCCTTGCGATAAAAATTGATCACTTTGTTGTTTGCAAAAATAACAGGCGTGCAAAAATCAAGTATGCGGTTATCAGCCAGTGTTTTTATAATGATTTCTATTCCAATACCATTGATATCGCCGCAGGTGAACCCTATAATTGGTTTTTTGTCAGTAGCTGTATTCATCTTAATTCAGAATTTATCGTCTGTAAAAGTACAACATCCTGCTCTAATAACAGGGCGCAACATACAATCCATCTTTTACCTGACGTTTTTTTTTATCCTATTTTTACAGTCATGTACACTTTAAAGAAATCACTCGGGCAACATTTTTTAAAAGATGAAACCATCATTCAACGTATCATTGCTGCCCTGAAAGAGGATGAATGTAATAATTTACTCGAAGTGGGACCTGGAGCCGGCGCTCTCACCAAACACCTGATCGAGATTCCCGGTATTCAATTTAAAGCGGTGGAACTGGATGAAGAAAAAGTGGACTACCTGCAAAAGAAATTCAACAAACTTCAGCATGGCATCATACATAAAAGTTTCCTTGAAATAGATAAGCCTTTTGAAGAGCCGTTTACGGTGATCGGCAATTTTCCTTACAATATATCTACACAGATCTTGTTTAAAATACTGGAATGGAAAGATGAAGTGCCGGTGATAATCGGTATGTTTCAGAAGGAAGTAGCACAAAGAGCTGCGGCAGCACCGGGTAGTAAAGTCTATGGTGTGTTAAGCGCCCTGATACAACCTTATTATGATATTGAATATTTATTTGATGTGCCTCCTGAAAGTTTCAATCCGCCACCAAAAGTCATGAGTGGCGTTATCAGGCTGAAAAGAAAAACTGCACAGCTGGATGTAAAATCGGAAAGGGCCTATTGGGTATTGGTAAAAACAGCCTTTAACCAGCGGCGTAAGACAATGCGTAATGCTGTAAAAAGTTTGTTTGAAACAACCATTCTGCAGGAAGATATCTTTAATTTGCGTGCTGAAGCCCTGAGCATTCAGGATTTTGCATCATTAACTTATAAAATGAAATAACATGAAAACTATTCTTGCCGCTTTAACCATTTTGTTCTTTGCAAGCTGCAATACTCCAAGATTTGCCTATAGCCCGACAGCACACAACGTGCCTGTGCTTACAGAAAAGAATGATTCAAAACTTTCTTTTAATTATTCTACAAATGCCGAAACAAGGTCAAGCGATATTAAATATAACCGCAACAGGGCTAATGGATTTGATATACAAGGCGCCTATGCCATCACGAATAGTGTAGCTGTACAGGGAAGTTATTTTTCCCGTAATGAAGCTACATACAGCAACTCCGAAGACTATTTTGACACATCTGCTATCAAATATAACAGGCACCTGTTTGAATTCGGTGCCGGTTATTTTACGCCTATCGACAAAAAAGGAAAAATACATTTCCAGGTATTCGGCGGAGCCGGTTTTGGAAGATTTACCATCAACGAGAGCGGATCAGATAAAAACCAGCTTCCTTACAGCCGTTATCACAATTCAGACATTACGAAATTTTATATAGAACCTGCCATTACTTTTAAAAGTGCTGAAGTATTTGCTGCATCTTTGTCAACAAGGTTTAGTGTAATAAAATTCAGGAATATCCAAAGCAATTATACGCAGGCAGAAAAGGAAACATTTCATTTAGACAGTATTGGCCGAAATGCCATCGTATTTTTTGAACCTGCATTCGTAAATTCTTTTGGTTTTAATAAATTACCCGGGCTCAGGCTGGAATACCAGATTGGGTTAAGCCTGCTTATGAGCCGTACTGTAGTTGATAACAGGACATTTAATTTTTCGGTAGGATTGCTTTTCGATATCCCTAAACTGATAAAAGGCACAGCTAATAAAAGAGACGATTAATAACTGTTTATTTTTTGCTGGCATTAACCTTAATTTTGCATGGATAGCTTACATCCGTTAGCTAACAGCAAAAACGTTTCTATGAGTTTTACAGTAAAACAAAAAGTAAGAATTGTTACAGCCGCGGCATTGTTTGATGGCCACGATGCTGCGATCAATATCATGCGCCGTATTTTACAAAGTAAGGGTGCAGAGATCATTCATCTCGGGCATAACAGGAGCGTGGCTGAAATTGTAGAATGTGCAATTGAAGAAGATGTACAGGGGATCGCTATCACAAGTTACCAGGGTGGCCATGTGGAATTTTTTAAATACATGAAAGACCTCCTGGATGAGAACGGGTGCGGCCACATAAAATTATTTGGCGGTGGCGGAGGTACGATTTTGCCGTCTGAGATCGAAGAACTTCACAATTACGGCATTACAAGAATATACAGTCCCGATGATGGCAGGCATATGGGCCTTGAAGGAATGATAGAAGATGTCATCCGCCAATGCGATTTTTCTGTGAATGGTAATTTTGCCATTACCGGTGAATTGAAATTGGGTGAGGTACGGGATATCAGGAAGATCGCCAGGTCTATCTCGAATGTTGAGAATGGAAATGCAAAGGCAAATGACAGTATAAAAATTGAAAATCCAAACCCACAACAAAAGAACCCTGTACTTGGTATTACAGGAACAGGCGGCGCTGGTAAAAGCAGTGTAACGGATGAGATTGTACGCCGGTTCTTAAATGCTTATACAGATAAGACCATCGCTGTTATTTCTGTTGATCCCAGCAAGAAAAAAACCGGCGGAGCTTTATTGGGCGACAGGATCAGGATGAATGCCATCTCTTCCCCACGTGCTTACATGCGTAGCCTCGCAACCAGGGAAAGTGACAAAGCCCTTAGCAAATATGTTCAGGAGGCCATTGATATCTGCAAAAGTGCAGGATACGATCTTATCATACTGGAAAGTGCAGGTGTTGGCCAAAGTGATGCATCTATACTCGATTATTGTGATATCAGCATGTACGTGATGACACCCGAATATGGTGCACCATCTCAATTGGAAAAAATAAATATGCTTGATTACGCAGACGTGGTTTGTGTTAACAAGTTCGACAAAGCGGGTGCATTGGATGCATTGCACGATGTACGCAAGCAATACAAGCGCAATCACCAGTTATGGACAGCCAAAGATGAAGAACTGCCTGTTGTAGGAACCATCGCTGCCCAGTTCAATGATTCAGGTGTAAATGAATTGTTTGAGCGCCTGATGGAAAAGATCGCAGAAAAAACTGGGGTCACTTATCACGGGGCGATCACACATCATGCCCATGTAAAAGATACCAGCAGCCAGTCTACCATTATTCCGCCTAAAAGGGTTCGGTATTTATCAGAGATCGCCGAAACGATTGCTGCGTATGATAAACATGTTAATGAGCAGGCCACTATTGCAAGGCAGTTATACCAGGTTGAAGGAACATTGAAAACCCTGTCGGCAGTTTCAAATCCGGCAGTGGTTAGTGAAGAACTTAATAAAATAAAAAATTCCCTCATAGAAAAACTCGATGCGACCTCAAAAAAATTGCTTGACAGCTGGGCAGCTACCCAGGAACGTTATAGTAAAGAATTCTACGAATTCAAAGTAAGGGATAAAGTTATCAAACAACCACTTACTTATAAAAGTTTGTCGGGAACAAAAATTTCAAAAGTTATTTTACCAAAGTATAATGACTGGGGAGATATCCTTACCTGGCAGTTACAGGAAAATGTGCCGGGTGAATTCCCTTTTACAGCTGGTGTGTTTCCTTTAAAAAGAGATGGAGAGGATCCAACAAGGATGTTCGCAGGCGAAGGCGGCCCCGAAAGAACAAACAGGAGGTTTCATTATGTAAGTCTTGGCCAACCTGCAAAGCGCCTCAGCACAGCATTCGACAGTGTAACATTGTATGGTGAAGATCCAGCTTCAAGGCCGGATATTTATGGAAAAGTAGGAAATAGCGGTGTAAGCATTGCAACAGTAGATGATGCAAAAAAACTATACAGTGGCTTCGATCTTTGTGATCCGAAAACATCTGTTAGTATGACGATCAATGGCCCGGCCCCTATTTTACTGGCTTTTTTTATGAATGCTGCTATTGACCAGCAATGTGAAAAATACATTATCGAGAATAACCTGAAGGATGAGGTAAACAAGATCATCGAGTCACGGTATAATATAAACGAACTTCCGAAATATATAGGAACAGACAGTAAAGAAGTGTCTCCTGCAAGCGGCGAGCTCAAAGGGGTACTCCCACAGGGAAATGATGGCCTTGGGTTGCGGTTGCTTGGTTTGAGCGGGAAAGATGTTTTACCTGCGGATGTTTATGAGCAGATAAAGGCAAAAGCATTGTCAACTGTAAGGGGAACAGTTCAGGCAGATATCCTTAAAGAAGACCAGGCACAAAATACCTGTATCTTCTCTACTGAATTCGCTTTGAAACTAATGGGTGATGTGCAGCAGTATTTCATTAATAATGATGTGCAGAATTTTTACAGTGTAAGTATCAGTGGTTACCATATTGCGGAAGCAGGTGCCAATCCTATCACACAACTTGCATTCACGCTTTCAAACGGGTTTACGTATGTTGAATATTACCTTAGCCGCGGAATGAATATTGATGATTTTGCGCCAAACCTTTCATTCTTCTTCAGTAACGGAATGGATCCTGAATATAGCGTGATCGGGCGTGTGGCAAGGCGCATCTGGGCCAAGGCCATGAAAAATAAATACAAGGCCAATAGCCGCAGCCAGAAATTGAAATATCATATTCAGACAAGTGGCAGAAGTTTGCATGCACAGGAAATTGATTTCAATGATATCCGTACAACATTGCAGGCATTGTATGCGATCTATGATAATTGCAATTCCCTGCATACTAACGCATACGATGAAGCGATCACAACGCCAACAGAAGAAAGTGTTCGCCGTGCAATGGCCATTCAGCTTATTATTAACCGTGAGTTGGGAACAGCGAAGAATGAGAACCCAAATCAAGGATCATTCCTGATCGAAGAATTGACAAACCTTGTAGAAGAAGCGGTGCTTGCTGAGTTTAACAGGATAACAGAAAGAGGTGGCGTATTGGGTGCAATGGAACGCATGTACCAACGCAATAAGATACAGGAGGAAAGCCTGTATTATGAAACCCTCAAACATACAGGTGAATACCCGATCGTTGGTGTAAATACTTTCTTAAGCAAGAAAGGTTCGCCAACCATTTTGCCAACAGAAGTTATAAGGTCAACTACTGAAGAAAAGGAATTCCAGATAAAAACATTGAATGCCTTTAAAAAAAGGCACCAGGATAAAAGCGCTGCTATGCTTGCCAAACTTCAACAGGTAGCTGTGAGCAATGGAAATTTATTTGAAGAACTGATGGAAACCGTTAAATACTGCTCATTGGGTGAAATAACAAATGCATTGTATAGTGTGGGTGGCCAGTATCGCAGAAATATGTAACTGAATTAGCTGATAAGCCTGAAAAAGCCGTTGGATAATCTCCAACGGCTTTTATATACCATTCATAATATTATTTAATCCACTCATGACAAAAAGATGACAAATGTTGTTTAATAAAATATTTTTGCTGGCTCAAATTAAATCTGTGAGATATGAAAAAGATAATTACCCTTATTGCAATATTGATAACAACCTTATCGCATAGCTGGGCACAAAAGATAACCGGAATTGTAAAAGATGAGCAGGATAAATCAGTGTCAGGAGCTTCAGTTTCTTTAAAAAGGGCCAAAGATTCTTCCCTTGTAAAACTTGGGGTTAGCAACACAACAGGTAATTACGAATTTGTAAATATTCCTTCAGGTAAATATTTTGTAAGTGTTTCTCACGTGGGAAAGATGACGCAGAATTCTGCAGTAATTGAAGTAAGCGGAAATGGGGATATCGCTGTTCCCGGAATAACTCTTGGTAAAGTGCCCGCTAACCTGAAAACGGTTGTTGTTGCATCTAAAAAACCGATGATAGAAGTAAAAGCTGACAAAACGATCCTGAATGTGGAAGGCAGCATCAATGCAGTTGGCCAGGATGCATTGGAACTTTTGCGCAAAGCTCCCGGCGTACTGCTCGATAAAGATGATAATATCAGCCTGAGCGGTAAAAATGGAGTTCAGGTGTATATTGATGGCAAACCTACTCCTTTATCAGGTGCAGACCTTACTGCTTATTTAAAAACGGTTCAGTCATCGCAGATCGAATCTGTAGAAATAATCACAAATCCTTCTGCAAAGTATGAAGCGGCCGGTAATGCGGGGATCATCAATATCAAATTAAAAAAGAATAAATCATATGGGGCAAATGGTTCTGTGAATGCCGGTTATGCTGTAGGAATTTATCCAAAATACAACGGCGGCGCCTCCCTCAATTACCGGAATAAAAAAGTAAATATTTTCAGCACATATAATTATAACCGCAACCGGAGCGAAAACAATTTTAACCTGTACAGGGATGTGGCTGATACCGTTTTTGATCAGCATTCAAAAATGAATAATTTCAACGAAAGCCATGGGTTTAAAGCCGGTCTTGATTATTTCGCCAGTAACAGAAGCACTATTGGAGTAATGGTTAACGGAAATTTCAACAACACAACCTTTGGTAATAACGCCCACACAGACATTACCGCTAAATCAACCGGCACACTGGACAGGGTATTGGTAGCTGATAACAGCAGCAAATCAAAAAGGAACAATGCAAACTTTAACCTCAATTACAGGTATGCCGATACTTCGGGAAGGGAACTGAACCTGGATGGCGATTACGGAATTTTCAGGATCAAGAGCGATCAATTGCAACCCAATTATTATTACACACCTGTGGGCTTGCCATTGTATAATTTCGTTTATAATATGCTAGCACCAACTGATATAGATATTTATAGCCTTAAAGCAGATTACGAACAGAATTTTAAGAAAGGGAGATTGGGGTACGGCGGTAAAGTGTCTTATGTAAAAAGTGGAAATGATTTCCAACGATATAATGTTTTTTCAAACGGAAAAGTATTGGATACACTTCGCAGCAATAATTTCCTGTATAAAGAAAATATCAATGCTGTTTATTTGAATTATAATAAACAATTCAAAGGCTTTATGATACAGGCAGGTGTACGTGTGGAAAATACAAATAATGACGGAAGAAGCAGTGGATGGAAGAAGGTAGGCAATGACTATGTTACCTATGATTCTTCTTTTACACGTCATTATACAGATTTCTTCCCGAGTGCTGCAATTACATTCAATAAGAAACCGACATTACAATGGGGATTAAGTTATAGTCGCCGTATTGACCGTCCGGCTTACCAGGACCTGAACCCATTTGAATTTAAACTGGATGATTATACCTTTCAAAAAGGAAATACACAATTACGCCCTCAGTATACCAACAGTTTCAGTTTAACGAATACTTACAAATACAGGCTAACGACTACGCTTACCTATAGTCATGTGAACGATGTGTTCAGTCAATTGGTAGATGTTGTTGACAGTTCAAAAAGTTATATCAATAAAAAGAACCTTGCCAAGCAGGATATTATAAGTCTGAATATCAGCTACCCGTTTCAGTATAAATGGTATAGTGTATTTACAAACCTGAACTCTTATTATTCACATTACAAAGCCAACAATGGGCCGAACCGCGTTGTTGACCTGGATGTGTATGCTTTCAATTTATACATGCAACATTCGGCCAAATTGGGAAAGGGATTTGTTGCTGAACTGAGTGGTTTTTATAATTCACCCTCTATCTGGGGAGGTACTTTTAAAAGTAAAGAGATATGGAGTATAGATGCAGGGCTTCAGAAGGCATTGTGGAAAGGAAAGGCTAATGTAAAAGTTTCGGTGAGTGATATTTTTGCTACACTCAAATTTGCAGGAACAAGCGATTATGCAACCCAATACACCCATGTGAGCGGTAATTTTGAGAGCCGCCAGTTTAAAGTAAACTTTACGTACCGTTTTGGTAATAACCAGGTGAAAGCTGCCCGTCAGCGCAAGTCTGGAGCAGATGACGAAAGTAAAAGGGTGGGCAGCCAGGGTGGCGGGCTTAGTAACTAATAATTGAACAATACCTGTTTTTTTCAAAGGGTACTGTCAAATCCTTACCGTTTATTAATTGGGAGCATCCGTTTAATAAATACCCGCTTTGAAGTATTGTATAGCATTAAAACCTGCTATATATTCGTATCAGGTTTTTCATAGGATATTGGATTTAACGGGGCTGGATTTTTATCCTGGCCCTTTTTTATTTTTATCCTGGTTCATTCCAATTCCTCACAATAATAACCTGCATTGAATAAAAGTTTTTCTATCGATTCGGGAGATACATTATTCGATACTATGCGCAGAATATTATCATGATCATGAAGATCAACATTCCATTCTATGATATAAGGATGGAAATTGAGTTCAGATTCTATATCACTGATCCTTTTTGTATCGGTAAGGTTGGTTTTAAAAACAAGTATTTCCATACAGTAGATATTTAAAAAACAGGGATGACATCTTTTTGAAGATGTCATCTCTTTAATTATTCTGTAACGGCTGCGGCATCATCCTCTCTTCGCATTTTCCATGTTGCACAACGGTTTTTCCATTCAGATTTAAATTTTTCTTTTTCTTCCGGTGTCATAGATGCAAATTTCTCTCTCATTTCTATCCATCGGCCATTGCGGTATTTTCCACGCCATCCGCCATGAAATCCGCCAAATAATATTTTACTTAACAGCAGGATGCCAAGTGCCTGCCATAAGTTTATTGTCTTCACACCAATAACGGCCGGTAATATCGCATTCCATAAACCCATTACAATTGCGCCGAATACAAAAACAGCAGCAATGAAAACGGGAATGAATAACAGCTTCTTTTTTCTAAATTTATTTTCCATTATAATTTTTTTTAATAGTTTAATAATTCATCTTTTAAAACACTGAGCCTGTCCCTCAAATGTAAAACAGCGTAGCGCTTCCTGCTGATAAGTGTGGCCACACTAACGCCTGTTTGCTGTTCAATATCTTTAAAAGGAATGCCCTCCATTTCGTTTTGAATAAATACATCTCTTTGTTCGGCAGGTAATTCTTCCAATGCTTTTTGCAATGCCTCCCAGAATAAATTTCGCAGATACTCAGTTTCCGGGTTACCATCATCTGCTAATAAGAATTCTTTCCAGTCAAAAAGCTCTTCATCGGTTTGCCAGCTGTTTAAAACATCGTCAGCAAGCGGCAGCTTTTTTTTCCTGTAACTGTCGGTGATCTTATTTCTTGCTACCTTATACAACCAACCGGTTACCTGCTCAATAGGTTCAGTGCTGCCGGCTAATTGATAAAAAACATCCTGCAGGATATCTTCCGCATCTTCAGAATTATTTACACGTTGCTTGATAAAGCCCAGCAATTGTTTACGGATGCCTTTTATGATTCGGGTAATATTATTGTTCCGGTCTGCAGTCATTGGTATTGTTATCGTCTGAACATCTTCCATGTATAGAATAGAAGACGGATAGAGGTGCAATATGTTTTAAGATGGGTAAATTAATATTTCTTTTATTGGCCTTGTGCATTAATCTGCATGAAATACCGGCTATAGCCATTGGGTATAATAATTATCTAAGGCCATTTATAGCGTATGATATTCTTTTATTTAAATAAGGCAGATCTATCCTGAATTACCTTTCTCATTGGCTGTGTACAACTATTTCCCCTGTGTAACAGTCATTTATAAGGATAGCCAGGGTATTTTTTAATTACATGATACTGCTGATATAGGAAAAATCCCCAAAAAAACAGAAAAAACTTGCGTATTATTACTATAAATACCGTAATTTCCACATTCAGTTTGACAATCTGGTATCAATTAAAAACTCTCCCCTTCAGAATAACATTCATAAAATTTGGAACCTTAAACCGGAATGAATGACCATTGAAACCACCCTGCAGGTAACGTTGGGAGAGGGTTCTTATACATTGTTAGTGAAAATGATAAGGATCGAATCTGTAAATTATTTTTTTATTCGGGATAAACCGGGGGAAAGAGAGCTGCTTTCCGGTAAAACCCTGGAACTCACCTATATGAATTCATTTTCACTCACAGAGTTTGGGGGTGTTGTGAAATCGGCAGGAGTTCCTGAAAATATTATTTCCGCCGTTCAGGAGGCAATTATGAAGAGCAGGCAGACCTGGTTTATTGAAAAAGAGTAAGTTAACCTGTATATCGGTATAGGTAATGATAAACGAAAGATTCATGCCGCAAAGATTTTTAAGATCCCAATGGCCGGGATATTATGAGGCCTTGCTGACACTTATACCGGGAACTTTATTAGCGGTATAAAACACCTTTATCATGTATGGCTGAAAAGCAGTGTCATTATTATGTAGGAATACTTAATAATGACACTACATGTTAACCTTGATTTACTACAATGTTTTAAGCAGGCTGAAGCACTGCTTCTTTCACAAATTGAACATTGGCAATAAGTTTTACATCCTCTCCTAACATGATATTGCCTGTTTCAGATACCAAACCGAAACTTAAACCAAAATCTGTTCGCTTGATTTTACCGGTAACTTCAAAACCAACCCTCGAATTTCCCCATGGATCAATCGTGTTTCCTCCAAGTTCAGCTTCCAATATAATTGGTTTGCTAATGCCCCTTATGGTAAGTATCCCATGAAGATTAAAGCTGTCATCACCGGTTTTTTCCATGTTGGTTCCTTCAAAAGTAAGTTGCGGGTATTTATCTGCCTCAAAGAAATCACTGTTTTTCAGGTGCTGGTCACGTTGTTCGTTACCTGTGAATATTGAATCTATATCTGCAGTAAAATTTACTTTTGCATTGTTGAAATCAGCGTTTTCAGTTTCAACCGTTCCTTTAAAACTATTGAATTGCCCGGTAACAGTTGAGATCATAAGGTGTTTTATTTTGAACTGTATCTCTGAATGCGTAGGGTCCAGCGCCCATTTTGTTGTTGTCATATTTTTTTGTTTTTAATTTCCACAAAGTTATGTACCTTTACTATACTTTATATAGTACTATTCTAAAGTATAGCACTATACTTTAGAATAGCGACAAACAACTTTAAGTTATGGCAAACAAAAAAGACAGGGAACACAAAAACCCCGAAGCATGTACCAAGGCGATCATGCCGGTAAGAGATGCACTTGATATACTGAGTGGCAAATGGAAACTGCCTATCATTATATCACTCTCATTCGGCAACAAGCGGTTCAGTGAAATGGCAAAGCAAATACCCGGAATAACAGACAGGATGCTTTCCAAAGAACTGAGAGAAATGGAAATGAACGAACTTGTAAAAAGAACTGTGTATGATTCAGTTCCGGTGGTTGTAGAGTATTCAATGACGGCATATGGAAAAACCCTTGAACCCTTGATAGATGAATTACAGAAATGGGGAGCCAAACACAGAAAAAGGATCATTCATAAGTAAATTGACCTAAGCAGCAATCTGCTGCCCTGAATTTGTTCAATTAATCATATAGAAGAGTAACTTTGAACCTATACATTAATACCATAGTCATGAAATTATTAAAAAAAATAACCATCCTCGCAATATTCTTTTACCTGCCTTTTCGTGGTATGGCCTGGGGAGTGCTAGGGCACAGGATCGTTGGTGAAATAGCCGAAAGTTATCTTACAAAAAAAGCAAAAAAGGAAGTATATAATATATTGGGAACCGAATCCATTGCCATGTCAAGTAACTGGGCAGATTTTATTAAATCCGACCCAGCGTATGGTTACCTGTATAACTGGCATTTCATTAACCTGAATAGCGGGTTAACAGAAGAACAGGTAAAATCCTACCTTGACAGTGATACAGCTACTGATGCTTATACAAAGATCAACTTTATGGTAGCAGAACTAAAGAAAAAAGTACTTGCCCCTGAAAATAGATTGCTGTACCTGAGGATGCTGATACATATAGTTGGTGACATTCATCAGCCGCTTCATGTTGGACGCCTGCAGGACCTGGGCGGTAATAAGGTCAAAGTTTTGTGGTTCAAAGATTCATCTAATCTTCACCAGGTATGGGATGAAAAATTGATAAATTTTCAACAGCTTAGTTATACAGAATATACTGCTGCAATTAATCATGCAACAAAGGAACAAATAAAGGAGTGGCAGGCTGAGCCTATAAGTTCATGGCTATACCAGTCGTACCAGTATGCAGATAAAATTTACAGCGATATAAAACAACCCGATCAGAAACTGGAGTATAAATATAATTTCAATTATGTAGGACTCCTTAACCAGCAATTGCTAAAAGGGGGTATTCATTTAGCCGCATTGCTGAATGAAATTTTCGGTTGACAAATTTAAATACTGTTAGTCTGTTATTTCAAACAGGAGTATTTGTGTTTTCTCTAAAGGATTGAAATTATTATCCGAAATAAACAAGAGTGTTTTATGCCCATTGGGTAAGATTGGCCCAAAAGTAACACCTTCAATATTGTCGATATAGATACCAAGGTCATCCATATTCAACAATAATTTTTTACTGGCAGGGGTAAAGTTTTTATTCTCTTTTAATGATTCAACATCTTTTATATCGCTGGCATTACTAAGGTCAGTAAGAAATACTTTTATAGTACACGCAAGCCTGCCTGTTGAGAAAGATCGCTCAATTACAAGTAATTTGTTATCACCTGTTGAGAGAATATCAGGAATTCCGTTTATTTTAAATGCTTTTGCAGGATCAGGTACATATGCAACGGGAGATAACTTGTACGCATACTGGCTGATATTTTTTTTACTTTTGATGTCAAATTTTAAAAGACGTATATAAGCATCATTTTCTACTGTGTCAGCCCTTGGGCCATCTTCATATAAAGGTTCTTCAACGCTTACAAAAAGTGTTTTGTAAGCATCTGCAAAAGTGATCCCTTCAAATACACTGTTCTGCCTCGGGCCTTTTTCTATTGGCTGCATTCTAAGATTTGCAGGTATTGGAACGCTATCTTTAAATTGTCCTTGCTTATTAATGATCCTGATAGCAGGATCAGCGAGAATTGGATTGTTTTCTTTAACGATCCTTTCTCCTTCACTTGTCCAAAAGAGCTGAGTGGTTACAGGATCATAACGCATTGATTCCGGATCGGGTGTATTGTAAGGATCCTGTTTATTATTGGGATAAACTGTTCCGCCAGGTTGCAGCATATTTACAACTGATGTGAAACGGATACTGTCTATTCCTTTTTCTGTAAAAAAAATATTTGCTGTATAATAACGGGCAGGATTGATACTGCTTCTGTCATCACTGATCATATAATAAATATCATGCTTAATATCATAATCAATTCCTGATAATCCACCGACTATTGTGTTATGATATGAATGGCCAAAAGGAATATCATATTCTCCTAAAAATTTGATATTGCTGATGGAGGCGGACGGAACTGCCCTGGTTGAATTTTTAGTTGAGTCACAGGAAGAGAGGCTTATTACGAAACAGGAAAAAAATAATAGCCTGCAAGTGAATGATCGCATAAAAGTGATTAAGAAGTAAAGTTAATGAGATGATATACTTAAAGCAGATGAAATGTTTTTATAGGGGCAAAAAAAAGCCCCGTTCTTTTGAACAGGGATCTTAATAGGTATTATTTCTGAAGTCTTTGTGGGATATTGGATCTTAGATTCTCTTTATATTTATGCAACATCAGATGTGCTGCGTTGTATATTATTAAGCCAACTTTCTACCCTGATAGTCCTGTAAAAAGACTCAATCGTTTTAGAAGGCTCTTTTTCGGCTTTTATATTCTTATCAATTAAAGAAATATGGCTATTAATGAAAGGTAATCTTACATCAAAAAAGCCAATACATAATGTAACTATTGCAATTACGGTCAGGATAATGATGGTTATCATATAAATGGGATTTAATTACACCGTAATATTACCAATAATCACGCCAAATTCGCAAAAAATAGCCTACGTGAAAACATTTATATATTTTGGTATATATACGAAGTTGTTTTTCAAATAATGAATTTGTTGAAAATACGGTGTTTTGAGCTAATTCTGCAAACGTTCAGTATTCATAGGAGTTTGGAGAGGGGTAATGACCTGGAAGTAACAGTAAATAAACGTCATATATTTACCAATTAGCGTAAACAGCTATCTTACTTTTAGTCTACTCCCAATTTTTTTTATGAAATATATCGCCACAACTGCTTTATACTTGATTGTCATTTTGTGCTTAAATGCCTGTTCAAAAGGGCCTTATGCAGATTCAAATAAGCTATACAGGAAGCAGGCCAGATCTTTTGCAAATGCGCTGAAAATGGGGCCTAAAGATTCTGTTGTAGCCGACTCATTAAAGTTGCCGCCTTATTGGATCGGTACCACCAATTTTGGAATGAGAAAGCCGAATTTTGTGATCATGCATCATACTGCTCAAAATAGTTGTGAGCAAACCTTAAATACTTTTACTACTGACAGTACGAAGGTCAGCGCACACTATGTGATCTGTAAAAACGGCATGTTACACCATATGCTCAATGATTATTTCAGGGCCTGGCATGCAGGAGCGGCAAAATGGGGTAACGAAACAGATTTGAATTCAGCTTCCATTGGTATTGAAATCGATAACAATGGCATTGAGCCATTTTCAGAGGCGCAGCTAAACACACTTCTTGGTTTATTGACCTCGCTTAAAAAGAAATACAATATCCCAGCTGCAAATTTTATAGGTCATGGGGATATTGCACCGGGACGAAAAGTGGATCCCAGTATAAACTTCCCATGGAAACGATTGGCTGAAAATGGTTTTGGTTTGTGGTATTCAGATACAAGTAATATTGAATTACCGGCAGATTTTAATGTTATGCAGGCACTTAGAATTGTAGGCTATGATGTTTCAAATAATATTGCCGCAATACAGGCATTCAGAAGACATTTTTTGCAAACAGAACAAACAGGTGAGCTTTCAGGGCCCGAGAAAAAAGTATTGTATGCATTGATGCGGAAATATATGTAATGCCGGTTCTGTATTTATCTAAGGTCTTTTACCAGTTTTGCTAATTCAATTTCTTCCAGTACCATTCTTTTTGACTGCACTTCTTCATCATACCATTTTATCAACCGGACATAGCCATCTGAAATTTCAATTCCGGTTATATCCCCATCATCAAAACAACAGCAACCGGTATTAAAATAAGATGGTTTGATTTCTGCAATTGTTTGCCCGGTCTCTATTTTATTGGAAGGATGGTCGAAGTACTTTCCTGAAGCGAATACAGGGCTATGGGTATGGCCGGTGACCAATAAAAGATCTTTTTGGCGGCTGCTCCAGTCATACATCATTTGATTATGTTTATTTCGCAATGAAAAATCTTTGCTGGGAGAATTTATATTGATGCGCAGGTATCGCTGTAATGGCAACCAGACATGGGCAACTATCCAGGTGCTAAAAGCATTGTTATCACTCATGAGATCGCCTTGGTGGCCATGAGTTAGAAAAATATCTAATTTTATAGCAGCAGTATTATTTCTCAAAACAAGGCCTTCATACACAGGTAACGGCATTTTGAAATTATTTTTCAAAAGCATTGCAACATCGAGTTTGTTTTTCCAGATGATATCATGATTGCCGAAAGTCTTATAATAATGTGCAGGTTGAAATGAGGCTTCTGCTGAAAACGCATCTGTATTTGCGGGCAGTATCTCCGGCGCTTTGAACTTCCATAATTCTTCACTGTCCCCAAGATTTATAAAACTGTACCCTTCACTATTGTAATAATTGAGTGCTGAAATATAATTTTTTTCGGAAGTACGGAAATCGTCTGCCCATGACCGGTTTCCTTTGTGTTGATCGCTGAAAATAATATACCTTGCTTTACTAAGATCTGTATTCAGTACTTTGATACGGCGGCTTTTTATTTTATTGCTGCTATTATATAACGCAGTCAAAGATTTGTCAACGGTTTCTTTTTTAGGAGATGCAGCGAGCCTGTTTCCCATCCAGGTTAACGGTTTTTTTAATAAGCGCTGTAATAATTTTCGCATGAAAATTTAATTAGCTGCTGTAAAATATTTTCCAATAACGGGAAGTTTGGGTAATTCTTTCCTTTCAACCCTTCCAAGAAACCAGCAATAAGCCAATACCAATAAAATGGCAGAAACAATGTTCAGGTAAATATTGCTGTTCAATGCAACAATGCCCTGGTGAATAAAATAAATAAGTACGATAATAACCATGTAAGCTACCAGTTTTTTCCAGGCATAGGGAATGCGGTATTCTTTCTGTCCCCAAATAAATGAAATTACCATCATGCTGCCATAACAAAAAAATGTTGTCCAGGCGCAAGCAATATAACTATAGCGGGGAATAAAAAAGTAATTCATTAAAATAGTGAGGGCGGCACCTATCAATGTAATATAAGCCCCGGATAGGGTTTTGTGCGCCAGTTTATACCAGATAGAAAGATTGTAGTAGATTCCCAAAAACATATTTGCCAGTAATAGAATAGGTACAACCGAAAGGCCAGCCCAGTATTTCGGCCCGATGAAATTTTTCCATATTGGCATGAACAAGCTAACAACTAAAAACATGATTGAAATAATAATAACAAAGAACTTCATTACCCTTGCATATACCCTTTGCGGATTATTACCTTCAGCCTGTTTGAAAAAAAATGGTTCAGCACCCATCTTGAATGCCTGGATAAATAAGGTGATGAGGATCGACAATTTATAACAGGCATTATAAATACCAACCTGTTCTTCCCTGAATTCTATTTTCCCCGGAAGCCACCAGCGCAACATCAACCTGTCAAATGTTTCATTTACCATTCCACCCATTCCAACTATGATCAGCGGCAATGCATAGATCATCATTTCTTTCCAGAGCTTTGTATTGAACTTAAAACGGACCTCGGCAATTTCCCGGCCAAGCAATATTAATGTAATGGCAGATTGTATCACATTTGCCCAAAGAACATAGACAATGGGGTTGGTGCCTTTATCGTAGATCAATGTTACCCAGCTGTTGGGATCGTTTTTTAAATGATTGGGGCAATAACTGATAAAAAACCAGGTAAAAAAAATATTGAAAACAATGCCACAGATCCTTACGAATGCAAATTTCTTCGGCCTGCCTTCTTCCCTTAACCTCGCAAAAGGAATGGTGCTGAATGCATCCAGGGCAATGATGACAATACTCAGCTGTATCATTTTGGGAAAATCTGCAAGGCCGGTAATGCCTGCTAATACAGACTGGTTGAACCAAAGTAAAATTGTAAATAAGATGGTTGAAAAAAACAGTGACAATGAAGCAGTGCTGTAGATCGTGTTTTTATATTCAGGCTTGGAAGCAAAGCGGAAATAAGCTGTTTCAAAACCATAGGTAAAAAGTATATTAAAGATCGGGATAGCGGAATAAATGATACCCATTTTGCCATAATCGCTTGCATTGGCAAGTGTATAAGTGAGATATGGGGTGAGCAGGTAATTGATGAACTTGGCAGCAATGGTACTTCCGCCGTACCACATGGTCTGTCCTGCTAATTTTTTTATACCGCTCAACTTTATTTTTTATTTAGACTTCAAATTTAGTTTTATAATTTATTAACTGGCAACTGAATTTTAAAAATATGACGACTTTTCCTGTTATTATAAACATACCAGCAGGTATATTGTACTTATATAATATCGTTTGTGCTTTAATGGTAGTCTTTATCCTGTTCCTGCGTATTTGATAAATTCTAAACGGCATTGTTATCGATTAATGCCTGTCATATCCCGGATTAATTATATTGTTACTTCCTTCGGGAGAATACCTCAGGTTTTTTGTAAAGCTGCTGTCGGTTAACGTATAAATAAAATATACAAGTTGATTCTTCTCCAGGTTGCTCAGTGGTATCCTGTTCTTTAATAACGGATCCAATGTTGGCTGATCTGTTATTATTCCTGTCATATAATGCTGGATCACCTGTGGTATGCTGTAAATACTTCCATCATGCATGTAAGGAAATGTCAATTGTGCATTGCGCAGGCTTGGAACTTTGAATTTTAAAGAATCGCTGCTGAGCTGGGTTATTTTTTGCCTGCCGATATCTGCAAACCTGTTCAGCGGACGTCCGTTATTACGAAAGCTATTGTCGGTGAACAATGGTTCTTTGTGACAGGAGGCGCATTTAGCTTTAAATACCATGTAACCTTTTTCTTCAAAAGGAGTGAAAGAAGCTTCGCCTCTTTTTACTTTATCATATTTGCTGTTAGCACTTACCAATGTTCCGGTAAATTGTGCAATGGCCTTCAGCATACGCTGGCTGTTGATGGTTGCATCTCCAAAAGCAGCTTTGAACATTCGTTTATATGAAGTGTCTTTTTTTATTTTATACAGAACACTGTCGAGCGTTTCACCCATTTCATTTTTTGCTGTTATCGGGGAGAGTGGCTGTACTTCAATGTGATTAACACCTCCGTCCCAATGCAGATCGGTCATCCAGGCCAGATTAAACAACCCTGGGGCATTGCGTGTACTGAACCCATTGTGAACACCATGACTAAGGTCGTGATCGAATGTAGCAAATGCAGCAAACTGCTGGTGACAACTTGCACAACTTATTTCTTCTCCTTTGCTCAGCTTTGTATCATAGAATAATTTTCTCCCCAATTGAAAACCTTCTTCTGTCAATTTATTATTTGCATAAATATCGGTTGATGGTTTGGGCCATCCTTTTGGAATTTCCAATGTTATCGGGTGAGGTGCATAAGGGCCATAGCCATCATCATGTGTGGCGCCAATAATGATCATTGACGCAATGAAAAAAAACATTACTGATATGATGATCTTAATTTTCAAGGAATGTTGCGGATACTTTTTATTGAGAAAAGGCCTTGAAAATTAGCGGCGATTTTTTTTGCCAGTTCGCCTGTGATCATGCATACCGGCGTTTCTGCTATTTTAATATCATTTGTACCATGCCAATAATTATCAATATTCATTTCGATCACGATCTCAGTGATACTGTTTGCTTTTACTTCAAGTAAATGGCCTGCTGCAAAACTGAGATCGATCTTTGTGGCTACATTGTTGGATCCTTTGTAACCACCGATATGATGTTCAATACGGTTAAGATCGGCAGTTGAGGAAGCTGAAGTCCCTTCTAATTTGAACATTACATATCCTGTATTCCATGTCCAGAACATATCGTTCATTGGATCCAGTGCATCTGTCTGTGCACCACTGCAATTTCTGATGCTGTCAACCCCTAATAAAAATCCAATGCTGTTGTATGTTCCGGGTTTTAACTGAATGTCAAAACTGTTGTTATCAGAGGCGGTATTCACGAGGTAATACCCTCCCATGTTTTTATTTTCAGCATTACTGGAAAAAATGATATTGCTGATATAATATTTCAGTTTGCTGATGCTGTATTGTTCACCAAAATAATTGCTGTAAATAGAATCTCTTAATACAACCGGTCTCCCATTCACTGTATTTATGAAGGTCATTTTTAAAGAACCGGTTTGTGCAGACGCCATACCGGGTTTAGCAACAATTGCTGCAAAAAACAGGAAGGTATAAACAACAATATTTTTATTGGGTAAGTTTCTATTCATTTTCCCTGATCTTTTTTCTTCCTTCTTTTATCACAGATATTTTCTTTTTGCCTTCGATCCTTTTTTCTTTTGAAGCTTTCGTGGGTTTTGTTGCCTTTCGTTTTTTTGGGATGATCAACGCTTTAGTGACGAGGTTGTTCATCTTTTTTATCACTTGCTCTTTATTGGCCAGTTGAGTCCTTTCAGTCTGGCTTTTTACCAACAAATTCCCTTCAGCATTTATTTTATTTGCCAGTTTTGCTTTTAATCTTTCTTTTTCATCATAACTGAATAAGGCTGAACCATCTATATTCCAGTAGCCCTCTACCATGGTCTCCACTTTGTTTACATTTTGGCCACCTTTACCGCCACTCCGGGCCGTTTTAAACTTTATTTCCGTATATATATCGGGCATAAACCCAAAAATACCAATAAAACGACGGAAATTGTTGCGTCTAAACTCATTAGTAAGGTTAATATTTCGGTAAGAACGAAAAATTTTACATTTTTGCATGAAACGACCATTAGTATGCTGAACGGAATTTATCATTCACTCACAGAACGCAAGCGGCAAAACAAAAAATCTTTTGCTGTGCTCGTTGATCCTGATAAGGTGAACGATAGTAACCTTGAGCAATTGGTTAACCTGTGCGTGGAGGCAAAGGTTGATTATTTCCTGGTGGGTGGAAGCCTGGTGATTTCCAGTTATTTAGACGAGGCTGTGCAACTGATCAAAAAGAATTGTTCTATCCCTGTGATACTTTTCCCCGGCAGTCCCTCGCAAATCAGCAAATACGCAGATGCGTTGTTATATCTTTCATTAATAAGTGGCCGTAACCCGGAATTGCTTATTGGCCAGCACGTGATTTCCGCTCCTTTTGTAAAACAAAGTGGCCTGGAGATCATGCCAACAGGTTATATGGTCATTGATGGCGGGGCCCCAACCACCGTTTCTTATATCAGCAACGCAAGCCCGTTGCCGGCAGATAAAAATGAAATTGCAATCTGTACAGCCATGGCCGGTGAGATGCTCGGCATGAAGCTTATTTACATGGATGCTGGCAGTGGGGCAAAACGTGCCATTTCAGAATCGATGATCGAAAAAGTTTCGGGTTGTATTGATGTGCCATTGATCATTGGTGGTGGAATCACGAATGCAGAAAAAGCTTACCTGAATTGTAAGGCTGGAGCTGATGTAATTGTTGTTGGCAATGCTATTGAGAAAGATGCTTCTCTTATAAAGGAAATTTCAGCAGCGATACATAGCGTGCCGGTGAAAGCATGATGTGCCGATGTGCTAATATGCTGATGAGCCAATGAAATTTATATATCAGCACATCAGCATATTGTCTGATTAGCACATTCTAGTTTTCTTTTGCCACCCTTGTAGGCGTATCTTTTCCACTGATAATGGTTGTACTGCTGATAGCGATGGCTTTGATGATCTCCGCCATATTGTTCATATCAAGTGTTTCAATTTCATCTTCCTGGGTATGGTAATATTTTTCCGAATCCATTTTGGAAGTACTGATGGTATGGGCTGGCACGCCAAGTTCGGCAAGTGTTGCGTTGTCTGACCTGTAAAATAAATTCTGTTTGGGATATGGATCTGGTTCAAAATGAAAATTACTGCCGGCTAAATTGCCTTGTAATATTTTTCCGAAATCAGATTTTTCGTAACCTGTTATATAAGCGCTGTTGGTTCCCCATTTACTTTCCGTTCCGATCATTTCTATGTTGAACATGGCCATTACTTTATCGGCATTCAGTTGTTTGCTGAAATAACGGCTTCCAAAACCTCCGATCTCTTCTGCGGTGAAAGCAACGAATATCAATGTACGTTCATTATTCTTCAACTGGCTGAAATATTTCGATAGCATCAACACTGCTGTTGTGCCTGCCGCATCATCATTGGCACCATTGTAAATACTGTCCTGGTCTTTATTGGGTTTACCAATTCCCAGGTGATCATAATGGCCTGAGAAAACAACGAATTCATCTTTCTTAGATCTGCCGGGCAAAACGGCTACCACATTTCTTAATTTCTGTTCTGTGAGTTGATTTTTTATGTGCAGTGAGAACGAAGAAGGGTTAAGGGTTGGCGTTAAAACAAATACCTGTGAAATGCCGGAAGAAAATTTTGCATTCCCGGCAAATCGCTGCATGCTTTTAAATCGTTTGGCATGAAATGTATCTACGAGTATCAATAAATTTTTATCAAGGTCGAATAACGGAAAAACAATTTTAGAAAAATCATCGTCCTTCTTTACTGTTACAATTTCATAATCTTTCAATGAATTGATGTTTAATTCCGCGGCAGTTGTGTTGGCAGCAACATTGGAAGCATTCAGTGAATCACCATTAATAAAACCTGTTATTTCAAGCGGCTTTGCTTTTATCATGCTGATATCCTGGAAATAAGATTTACTATTACCTAAATACCCGAGTTTGCTTTTGGCAAATTCAGTTGCAATAAATTCCGCGGCTTTGTCATTGCCCGGAGTAAATGTTTTTCTTCCTTCCATATCGTCGGCAGAAAGTATACGTTCTATCCGTTCAACCTCAGTTGCATTAATTGTTTTGTCAATTTGCTGCGAAAAAGAAAAAGTGCTGCTGAGGAGCAACACCTGTATTGAAATAATTTTTTTCATTGATTATTATTATGCTTTTAGAATTGAATTCGCTTCATTGCGTGTTGTTGGTCAGGCGACCAACAGCGGCTTATTCATTTATTATTCATTAAGGATTGAATTCGCTTTCATTGTATGCTGTTGGTCAGGCGACCAACAGCGGCAGTTTCCTTAAAGGCTCATCATCTCTTTAAATTTCACGGCCTGCCTGCGGCTTACTTCAATTTTTTCACCGCCTTTAAGATCAAGCAGTAACCCCCCATTGAAATAAGGTTCAACCTTGTCAATCATGCGAAGGTTAACAATATGTTTCCTGTTTGCCCTGAAGAAAACTTTTTCATCCAGCCTGTCTTCCAATGCATTCAGTGATTTTAAAATTAACGGTTTATTGCCTGCGAAGAAAACTTTTGCGTAATTACCAACGCTTTCGAATAAACGAACATCAGATAGTTTTACAAACCAGCACCTTTCACCATCTTTTACAAAAACCTGGTCGTTCTCGCTCAGCATACCACGGTTAACGCCTGCAAGTGTTGCTGCCAGCTCTTTTTCTTCAGCCTGTTGTAATTTGTGCAATGCATCTGCAAGCCGTTTTGGTTCTACCGGTTTCATCAGGTAATCGAGTGCATTCACCTCAAAGGCTTTTAAAGCAAATTCATCATACGCAGTTGTGAAAATTACATGTGGTGCCCTTTCAAGTTCCAGCAACATATCAAAGCCGGTCTTGCCCGGCATTTGTATATCCAAGAAAATAAGATCAGGAGAAAGGTTCTCGATCTTTTCAATTCCTTCATTTGCATTGGCAGCTTCGCCTATAACCTCCACTTCGGGAAAATCCTGTAAGAGTTTTTTTAATTCATTTCTTGCAAGTCTTTCATCATCTATGATCAGTGCTTTGTGCATGTTGAAATTTATTTTATTATTTGTAATTAATTAATTTTTGCTGTTGGCATAATGATCTTTGATTCTACCATGCCGCCTTCTATTTCATGTATCTGGAAATAAGCTTTGCCCTGGTACAAAAGGTTCAGCCTGTCCTGTGTACTCTTGATACCAAATCCATCTTCATTTAAACTGGCATAACCGTTCAGCTTTCCTGAATTTTGAACAACCAGTTCATGATGATTGTCTTTGAAATCAGAAACAATGCGTATCAATCCACCGTTGATGCGTTTGCTGATACCATGTTTGATGGCATTCTCAACAAGCGTCTGTAACATCATCGGCGGAATGGGCTGGTTCAGTGTATCTTCATCAATATCCATTTCTATCTGCAGCCTTTCTTCGAAGCGCATGTGTTCAAGCGCCAGGTAATCTTTTACGATATCAAGTTCCTGCTGCAAGGGCACTGTTTCCATTTTTTCTGCCTGCATACTGCTGCGGAGAATATTGCTAAGTTCTGTTATCGCTGTTCTTGCACGTTCCGGGTTTTCATCAACCAATGCCCTGATGCTGTTGAGTGCATTAAATATGAAATGAGGGTTGATATGCGATTTGATGGTTTGTAATTCAAGTGATTTTACCATTGCTTCCAGCCGGAAGGTATCAAGTTCCTGCCTGCGGTTACGCTCAACGAAATGGTAGATATAATATATCATGTTCCAGAATAGTATCAGCCATAGAGAGTTGAAACTGCTTAACAATAAACGGATCGTTTTGCTGTATTTCTGTAATTTTTCCTGGTTATAGCCTACAATCTGATCTATTGATTCTGATATGACGCCAAAAATAATGGCAAATATTATCGTAATGATGATGAAAGCAAATACCTGGCGTTTTAAAGGTTTATCGAGAATTTTTAAATAGTGTATGTTAAGCCTCATGATATGTGTGATCAGGATTCCTGAAAGGCAGGTAAGGAAAAGGCTTTGAAAAAAAAGCTTATTCGATTTAACAGGCCCCAATGTAAATGCAAAAAATACACTTATGGCAAAAAGAACTGACCATCCTATGATCTGGCACCACCAATATCTTGAAATGTTCTTAAACATAGAAATACAAAGCTATGCAGCTAAAAAGGTTAATTAAATATTCATTTGATTAATGGTGAAATGCTGTGGTAAAAGGCGAAATGCTGTTGCACCATTAAATGTTTTATTTCTTCAATAATTTAAATGCATGTGTCCATTCATTCCTGAGAAAGCCCGGGATGCACCACAATATACACAAAGACTCAATAACGCCTGCCGAAGCGGCTGTTCCCATATCTTCGGTTTCCCAGCCAAATTTTTCCAAAATACCGGTTACTGTTTTTTTCGAAGCTGCATCATTTCCGCAAATAAACATGGAAGGAACCTGTCCGTTGTAAGCCGGTTTATACATTACAGCATTCCCAACAGAATTAAATGCCTTTACAAACCTGGCTTCAGGCACTGTATCCTGCAGCATTTCCATCAGGGATCTACCCTGCACGGTAAAGAATTTCAATACCCCGTTTACCGGCGGGGAATCATCGATAGGATTTGTTGTATCGATCACAATCTTACCTGAGAAATTATTTTTTCCTGCAAGTTCAATGGCATTTACAGCTACCTTTCCACCGGTGGACAACACTATGATATCTGCAAATGAAGCTGTTTCTTCGAAGTTGCCGATCAAACCTTTTTCATTGCCCGATTTCCATTTTACAACTTCTGCCTTGGCAACATCCCGGCTGCCAAGCATTACCTGGTAACCTTCCTGCAAAAAGGCGCTTGCCAGCACCCGGCCAACAATGCCCGAACCTATTACACCGATTTTCATTTGTAAAATATTTTGAGTTTTTAAAAATATTACTATCCGGAAATGCTAAAACATTTCCGGGCATCTTTGATAAAACAGTTTTTAAACGATTAATGTTTAGTTTTACAAAGTAGAAAAAATAAATGAATGGGCAACCCCAATTTAAACACAGATAAGGACCTGCTGCAGCCTGCAGATAAGGAATTTGAAAATAATATCAGGCCGGCATTGATAGATGAATTCAGCGGTCAACCTCAACTTATTGAGAATATCAGCATTTTTATAAAGGCATCTAAATTAAGGGGCGAGGCACTCGATCATATTTTATTTCACGGCCCCCCGGGTTTGGGAAAAACGACCTTGTCAAGGATCGTTGCAAATGAGATGGGGGTAAAGATCAAGGAAACTTCAGGACCTGTAATTGAAAAACCCGGCGATCTTGCAGGTTTACTCACCAATCTTGAACCAAATGATGTATTGTTCATTGATGAGATACACAGGCTAAGTACTGTTGTGGAAGAATATTTATACGCAGCAATGGAAGAT
>Ga0209023_10001761_pt1 | contig 28311 bp, 24 predicted proteins | sample LakOneMetagenome_FD_187468 | JGI IMG/M metagenome (GOLD analysis project Ga0209023, IMG submission 187468) | Freshwater and sediment microbial communities from Lake Erie, Canada (SPAdes) (version 2) | ecosystem: Environmental > Aquatic > Freshwater > Lentic | place: Lake Erie, Canada...
TTCCGATCTTACCGCTGGGCCAGTTCTACCAGCGCCGCGCTTCCCGCATCTTCCCTGCCGTGCTGGTCTTCGTGCTGCTGATGGTGGTGCTGAGCGTGCCGGCGGGAACACGGCTGGACTGGCGCGAAGTCGTTGCCGCCACCCTGTTCATGAATAATTACGTGGTCGGCCAAACGGGTGCGGACGCCATGCCGTTCGGCCATTTCTGGTCGCTGTGCGTGGAAGAGCACAGCTACATCCTGCTCTCGCTGCTGGCGCTGGCGGCGCGCCGTCACCTGGCCAGCCCGCGCGTGCTGGTGGGCGCTGCGGCCTTGCTGGCCGGACTGATCAGCGCGTTCTACGCGCTGCGCTTCAGCGGCGTCGACCTGTGGCGCCTGGCCATGCATTCGGAAGCGGCAGGCTTCGCCATCCTTGCCTCGGCCGCCTGCGCGCTCGTGCTGCATGGACGCCGTCTACCGGTCTGGACGGCCCATGCCAGCCCCGCGCTGGCCGTGTTCGGCATTCTCCTGCACTGGTGGGCCGTGCCGCGCGTGGTGACCATGACGGTGGCTGTCATGGCGCTCGCGCTGGCGGTGAACCTGTTGCACGCAACGGCGCCGCGTTGGCAGGCGCTGCTGTCGCTGCTGCCGCTGCGCAAGCTGGGGGTCTGGTCGTTTTCGCTGTACATCTGGCAGCAGCCGTTTTATTTGCTCAGCAAATATCATGGCCTGCCTGCGCCGCTGGGCTTGTTGATGGCGTTCACCTGCGGTATCGCCTCGTTCTATCTGGTAGAGCAGCCCTGCCGCAGCTGGCTGAATCAACGCTTCGCCCGCCCGGCGCCAGCCCCCATTGCCGAGCCAGGTTTACCCGCTGCGGGCCGCACTGGCTGAAATGGCAACAAATCGAGGATTACAATTTTCGCCGCGTTCCACTATAATGCGGTCCTTGTGGTTGAAAGCTGTCGTGCTGCCCGGATGGTGGAACTGGTAGACACAGCAGACTCAAAATCTGCCGCTTCGCGGCGTGCCGGTTCGATTCCGGCTCTGGGCACCAGTTCTTCAGCGCACAAACACAATCGGTATCACTAAACCCGCCCATCTCTTCTGACGGCGGGTTTTTTTATGGCCAGCATTTCTGTCCGCGCAACGCCGACAAACTCCACCGATCGACCCGACCTCGTCGCAACATCAACTCACAGGCGCTAAAAAGTACAACCCAAAGGCAATTACAAACTCCACGAGAAACTGCAGTTGTGGATTGCGTTTCAAGATGGTCCCAATGAAGAACGCCAGCGAAAGTACACAGGCCAGTGACAAGCCGAAATATGCACCCGGGCCCAGATGCTCCAGCAGCCAAGAGAGCAGAGGCTCCATTGCACCCGGAAACGAGGACATCAGGAAGCCAACGACATACATCAGCCCGAAATAGGTAAGCAGCACTGTGCTGACTCGCCAAACGAATCGCTGCTGTAGAGTCCAGGTCGTGGCGGGATTGATTATCATTGCACTGCATCGTGAGTGATCTGACCAATTCCGTCAACAACGACGTTCACGCCAGCGGCGCGACCTGCCGCAACAGGCTGGACCTGATCACCTTGAGCATGAACACGGGGCCGGTGAAGACCACGGTGTCCGGTTCGGTCCGCATGATGACCTCGGCCTCGTCCCAGCGCAGGAAACGCGGCAAGTCCTGACGGAAGACGATGCTTTTGCCGAAACGGCAGCCTTCCACATACCGCAGGGCGCACAGCCGCGCGTGCAGCAGCGGCATGGTGTCGGGCGCAGTAGCGCTGACCGTCAGCTGGGCCGGCAATACCATCATGACGGAACACAGCGACACACCCACCACCGCCGCCAGCACGCTCGCCAGCGGCAGCAGCGGCTGATGCCACAGTGTGACCGATAGGTAGACTACGCTGGCCGCGAGCAGCACCGCGACAAGCCAGGATTCGAACTGACGCCGCGACTGGAACAGCAGCAGGTAGCGCCAATGAGGATAGGGAAAGACAACCGGCGAAATGCACGGCACGCCGTTGGCCGCAGCTGAAGTCGTTTGCATTGTTTGCTCGCTGACAAATGAGCGAGCGCCATACATCAACGCTGCTCGCACCACGCGGGCCTGCCGTGTTGCGCCCATTTTTCCACGGCGCGCAAGCGCACATGGTGCGCCAGGTCAGCAATAACATTGAGCCTGATCAGACCGGCGTTACTCTGCCGCTGGCGCCAACGCCTTTGTCATCAGGGTCACTTCCTTGACGCCATATGAATCGACGCGATCGACGACGGACCAGCCGAGACGGGCATAGAAGCCGGGCACCTTCCCCACGGACAGATACATGGCTGAAATGCCGAGCCTGGCCGCATGCGCTTCGAGCGCACCGACAATCGCCGCACCCACCCCGCTGCCACGCTCGTCAGGCTTGATGAAGATGCCCGCAAGCCAGGGCGACAAGCCCGGTCTGGTCCCGGGTTCGGCCAATTTGATGCTGCCCGTACCGATCAACGCCCCATCCCGCAGCGCCACCATCGTGACGGGAATCGCGTCCGTCACGGCGCGCTCGGCCAGGATTGCTTCCAGCATTGCCTGGCTGATGCCGGCAGCCTCGAACAAGGCACGCCATTCGCCATACGACAGCGCGGCAATTTCCGGAATCAAGGTGCGATGGTGCGCCAGATAGTCGATGTGGAAGGGATGGTTCATGTGGACATGCTAGCAGGGACGGCGGCACGCCGCGCGCGTCTGCGCCGCCAGTGCATCGACATTCTCGCCCGTCAGACTGCGCAGAAAGGCCGCCAGCTCGCGCTGCTCCTGCGCGCTCAGATCGAGCGGCCGCAGCAAAGCATCCTTGCCGGGGTTGTCCACCCCGCCGCGCTGGTAAAACGCGATCACCTCTTCCAGGGTCGCCAGCGTGCCGTCATGCATGTAGGGGCCGGTGATGGCCACGTTGCGCAAACCTGGCGTGCGATACGCCCAGCGCTCCGCCGGCACCGCGCTGACTTCGAAACGGCCCGCATCGGCTGCCAGCGGCTCGGACACGCTGGCCACATCGCGCGCCGTCAATTGGGTGAAGACGCCAGGGGCGAGCTGGACCTGGAAGCTGCGCCCCGCCCTGTCCCTGCCGGCCGCGCCAATGCCGGTATTGTGAAAACGGCCATCGGTGAACAAGGCGTCGCGCGGGCCGACGGCATGGCACGCCACGCAGCGTCCCTTGCCGGCAAAGATGGCGAAGCCGGCCTGCTCGGCGCGGTTCAGCGCGTCCGGCTCGCCGCCATAGCGCCAGCGGTCGAAGCGCGAATTGCCCGATACCAGGGTACGCTCGAACGCGGCCAATGCGGCCGCCACCTTGTCGCGGTCGGGCCCGCTTCCCAGGGCGGCTTCGAACAGGCCGCCATAATCAGGCAGAGCGCGCAGCCGTTGCACCACGTCCTGCGTGTGCGGGTTGCCCATCTCGATGGGATTAAGCAGGGGATCCCAGGCTTGCCGTTCCAGCGAGGGCGAACGGCCATCATGAAACAGTTGTCCGACATAGGCGACGTTGAGCAGCGTCGGGGCATTGCGGCGCAGCGTGCGCCCTTCAATGCCGATCGAGGTGGCAATCTCGACTGCCGTAAAACCTTGCTCCGGTACATGGCACATCGCGCACGACATGGTGCCGTTGGACGACAGGCGGGTGTCCATGAACAGTTTGCGGCCAAGGGCGACCGTGGCCGCATTGGCGGGTGGTGCCGCGGGCAAGGGCGGCAGCCCCAGCGTCGACGCGGGTCGCTGGCGCTCTGGCGACTGCGCGAATGCATCCGCCCGCGGCGGCAATGGCGCCCCAAGGGGCGCCACCGTGGGCGGGCCTGCCGCCATCAGCAACAACACCGCCAGGCCGGCCAGCGCTTTCATGGCCGTGGCGCGCGCCGTTCGCGCAGCAGCGTCTTGATGTCGCCCAGCAGCATGGTCGGATGCAGGAACGAGGTACTGTAGATTTCGCGCACACTGCCGGTGCGATCGATCAGGTAGACCTTGAGCATGTGGCTGAGCACAGGCACGCGCTGCCCCGGTGGTTGCTCGTCCGCCACCGTGACGTCTTGACCGAAGCCGTCCAGCAGCGGCGCCAGCTCGCGTCCCGAACGCGTGGTCAGGAAATGCCAGCGCACGCCGCGCTGGTCGCGCGTTTCCGGATCACCATACAGGCGCATGGTCTCCGGCGTATCGTTGCGCGGATCGAAGCTCATGCTGACAAAGCGTACCTGGTCGCGCAAGGCGCCGTCGGCGCGGATCGTTTCACGCAGGCTGTGCAGGGTGGCGTACGCGAGCGGACAACCTTTGGCGTCGCTGCAATAGGTATAGATGAAGGAAAATACGGTGATTTTGCCGGTGACATATTCCGACAGGCGGTGCGCCGTGCCATCGCTGTCGAGCACGCTGCCCTGCGGCGCGGCCATGATGTGGTCGAGCCGGTAGCTGCCCGGTGCGGGCGGCACAAAGCCGAGCGGCGGCACACCCTGCGCCGCAGCATGCGCAGGCAGGCAGGCGGACAGTGCCGCCATGCCCAGCGCCACCGCCCACCGCTTCACGGCACCGTCCCGCACCAAGCTAGCGCGCAGCAAGCGGCGCCATGGCCTGTTTGGGCAGCGCCATCTTGATGTCCTTGGCGCCGAATTTCATGTGGTGCGCGCGGCCCAGCTTTTCCTTGTAAAAATCAATGGCCCAGGTTTCCTTGAGTTCCTTGCCATCCCATGCGAACAGCTTGAGGAATTGCTCGTCGTCGGCGCCCTTCTTGTCCCAGTTGGCCAGCAGCGAACTGCTCACGTAGACGCGCTTGCCGTCCCAGCTCTGCGACACCATGTTGACCTGGGAACCGGTGTGCTTGGCGTAGGTTTGCTTGGGCATCTCGGGATTGCTCAGGTCAAAGTAGCGGGTCATGCCATCCATGAAGGTGTTGACCCATAAGCCCTTGCCATCGGCCGTGATCGAAATGTCCACCGGCAGCGGAATCTTGGCCGGGTCGCCGATGGTGGCCACGTCCCTGGCTTGCCACTGGCCGCCGGCATCCTTCTTGACCAGCCACAGCTTGGAGGTGAGCGCGGTCGCGGTAATGGCCCAGTCATCGCCCTCCTTGAGCGACCAGCGGATTTCCAGCGGTGCACCGGGGACGCTGAAGATCTTTTCCGGCTGCATGGCTTTCAGATTCCACATGACCATGGTGGCGCCAAAGTTCTTCATGGCGCTCTGGTCTTGCATCAGCTTGCCCAGGTCCATCATGTAATTGTTCCAGCCTGCGAAGCTGGAGGTGAGCATTGCATTCTTGCCGGGGTTGATGGCAATGTCATAGCCGTAGCCGTCGCCGCCATTTGCCGTTGGCATGTCATGCTTGCTGACGAAGTCGCCCTTGTTGTTGTACACGGCCATGCCGGTCACGCCGCCATGGTCCTTGGTATTGGACAGGGCGCCGACCAGCATCCGGCCCGGCAGCGCATAGAAGGTATGCGGCCCGACCAGGCCGGACTTGGCGCCCAGGTCGCTGATGGTCTTGACCAGCTTTGGCTTGCCCGGCCGGGTGTGGACATCGAACACATAGATCTTGCTGTCGTCGAGGCCGCCCGCCCACAGGAAGCGGCGGTCATCGGTAAAGCCCATGTGGTGCGCTTCGCCGCGCGATTTGACGGACACGTGGCCGACCACCTTGCCGTACTGCTTGGAGGCGGGATTGACGTCGACGGTGACGAGCTTGTCGAAGCCGTCCCCCATGCCTTTCACACCCAGGGTCCAGACGTGGACGTAGTCTTCCTGGCCCTTGATCAGGTTGGACATGTAGGGCGAGTTGCAGGTTTCGTCGGCCAGCGCCAGCGGCGCGGCAACGGTAAAGCACAGGGCGATTGCGGCGGCCAGCGGGGCCGCTTTGACAGTGTGGAAAATCATAAAATGTCTCCAGTAATCGAACGGCGCCAGGGGGCGCGGGCACGCAGTGTGGTTCCTCCGCCCGTACGTCAATACGGCGGAATGCCACGAATGTAGCGCATTCGGATTGCGCCGTCGCGGGGTTTCGCGCGAAGCGGATTTCAGCCCGGCTGTGGTTGTTTAAATGACACAGTTTTACGCCATCGCCGCGACTGCGGAATGGGAGTAAGATCGGCTTTTTCGTTTGCCATGTCAGGAGTTCCCGTGCGCCCTGTTGCGTCTCCCCGTCTGATCCCGCTCGCGCTGTTCCTCTTCGCCTCGAGCGCGTTTGCCCTCTCCCTCGACGATCTCTCCAGCAGCGATGCCACCAGCGGCTTGCGCGCCGCGCTCGAAAAAGGTTCGGCTGCCGCCGTGGGCAAGCTGGGCAAGGAAAACGGCTTCCTCAACAATGAAAAGGTGCATATACCTCTGCCGCGCGTACTGGAAAAGGCCCGCCCTTTGCTGGAGATGAGCGGCCGCGGCCAGCAGCTGGCCGACCTGGAGGTGGCGATGAACCATGCCGCCGAAGCGGCCGTGCCCATGGCCAAGCCGCTGCTGATGGATGCCGTGCGTTCGCTCACCGTGACGGACGCCAAGAAGATCCTGTCCGGCGGCGACACCTCGGTGACCGATTTTTTCCGTGAACGCACCTCGGCCAAGCTGTCGGTGCAATTTCTGCCCATCGTCAAGCGCGTCACCGACCGCTCCAGCCTGTCGGCCAAGTTCAACGGGGCGATCGGCCAGATCAACAAGTTCGGCATGGCCAAGGGGCCGGCTTCGGTGGAGGATTACGTCACCGAGCGCGCGGTCGAAGGCTTGTTCGTCATGATCGCCGAAGAGGAAAAGGAAATCCGGCGCGACCCCATTGGCACGGGCAGCAAAATTTTGCGCAAGGTGTTTGGCGCCTTGTAACGGTCAACGCGTAATTCAACCGGGAGGCTGTATGGGATTGCTCGATCAACTCGCAGGACAGGTGATGGGCTCGCTGGGAGGGCAGCAGGATGCATCGGACCAGGGCGGCGCCATGGGTGCGGTCATGGCACTGATCGAGCGCGCGGGCGGGGTGCAGGCGCTGCTGGGACAATTGCGCCAAAGCGGGCTGGGCGACCAGGTCGCCTCGTGGATCGGCACCGGCGCCAACCATGCCATCTCGGGCGACCAGCTCAGCACGGCGCTGGGCGACGGTCACCTGGCCCAGGTGGCTGGCCGGACGGGCATCGATCCCGGCCAGTTGTCGGGCGTGCTGGCATCGGTGCTGCCCCAGGTGATCGACCAGCTCAGTCCGCACGGCGAGCTGCCGGCTGACGACATGCTGGGGCAGGGCTTGAACCTGCTCAAGGGCAAACTGTTCGGCTAAACGCGGCGCTACGGCAGCACGGTCCTGACTTGCTCGCCGGGGGCGGCATTCCTGGGATCGACCCAGCTGTCGTAGGCGCGCTCGATGCGGCGCGCGCTGCCATCGCGCCCCATGGCTTCGAGCGCCTCGTTCAGGCGGGCAATGGTGGCATCGGGCACCGCCCGGTTACAGGCCAGGAACACCTTGACGCGGTTGAAGGTCAGCACCGGCACAATGCGGCGCGACCAGCCGTTCGTTTCCAGGACCGGGCTGCCGCGTCGAATCCCGGCCGCCCACAAATCGATGCGGTTCATCAGCAGCTTGCGCGGGTTGATCATGTCGTTCGGCGCCGGGTCGACATTGAAACCGCGGCTGCGCAGGAATTCATCGCGGGCGTCACCGTTGTAGGTGCCGATGCGCAGCCCGCGCGCGTCGTCGAGCGTGGTGAGTTTATATTGACGGTCGGCCCGGCCCAGCAGCACCCACTCGCCTTCGTCGGTGGGACCGACCCACTTGAACAAACGCTCGCGCTCGGGCGTGCGCGTGGTCGAATACACGCAGGCGTCGGGACGGTTCAAGGCCGCCGCATAGGCGCGCTTCCAGGGTAGCAATTCGATGGTATAGGCAATGCCGCCGCGCGTGAGCGCTTCGCGCACCTTGTCGGTGGCGCTGCCGATGACCTTGCCGTCCTGTTCCATGCTGGTGGGCGGCGAGTATTCGGTGGTGATGTACAACGCGCCAGGCGCCGCCGCAAGGGGCGGCGCCGTGGGCGCCTGCCCGCCGGCATGGCCATTTTGCCATGCGAGCAACGTTGCAACGAGGAGTAACCGGTTCACCATTCTGCGCTTTCGCTGTACCAGAAACCAGCATAGCAGCAAGGCTGGACAAGCGGCAACACAAACCGGAGGCGCCGGCGCGCGCACCACAAGCGCTAGCGGCTGGCGCTGGCCGGCCGCACCTCGCACGGAGCACAGGCGCTCGCGCGGCGCGCCACCAGTTCGTGGTACAGCGCGTTGTAGCTGTGCGCCATGCGTTCGGCGGTAAACAGATCGTCGTAGCGGCGTGCGGCGCGTTCGCCCATCTCGCGGGCCAGCGCGGGATTGTCCCACAGGCGCTGCATGGCCGCGCCGAAGGCCGCCGGATCCGATGGCGGCACCACGATGCCGGTCACGCCGTCGACGTTGATGTAAGTGGTGCCGGTGCCGATTTCGCTGGAAATCATCGGTTTGCCATACATCGCCCCTTCGAGCAGGGAAATGCCGAACGCCTCCGAGCGCAAGTGCGACGGGAAGGCCACCGCATAACTGAGCGTGAGCAGGGCGACCTTGTCGGCATCGTCCACGGCGCCGACGAAGTGCACGTGCTGCAGGTTGAGCCGGCGCGCATGCTCCTTGAGCGCCTGTTCGATGGGACCGGCGCCAACGATGACGACCGGATAATCGTTGCTGGCCATGGCGTCGAGCAGGATATGCAAGCCCTTGTAGTAGCGCAGCACGCCCACGAACAGGAAGAACTTCGGCCCCACCTGCTTGCGCCAGCGCTCCAGGCGGTCTTGCTGCGGCTCGGGATAGATGCGCTTGTCCAGGCCGTAGGTGATGATGCGCGTCTTGTCGCGGTAGCGGTCCAGCACGGCCGACGAGGCCATGTAATTGGGCGAGGTGGCGACAATCGCGTCGACGCTGGTCAGGAAGCGGTTCTTGAGCGGACTGTACAGCTTGAGCAGCAGCTTCTGGCGCACGATGTCGGAGTGGTAGGTCACCACGCTGGGCTTGTCGATGCGCGCGGCGAAGTGGGCCAGGTCGGCGAACGGCCACGGAAAATGGTAATGCACCACGTCGGCCTGCGCGGCCAGCCGTTTCAGTTCGCCGATGGCGGCCAGCGACATGCCGTTGGAAGCGATTTCCAGGTCCAGCGGCATGCGCCGCACGCGGTGACCCTGGAACGGGAAATCGAAATTGCTTTTCTGGCGAGTGAGCGTGAGCACGGTATTGTCCACGCCAAGGTGGCCCGTGCCGACGCACATCTGGCGGATCACCTGCTCGATGCCGCCCATGGAATCGGGATAATAAGTCTTGTAGAAGTGAAGTACACGCATGGGAAATCCTGAAACAGCTATGAGAGGACGGCGCGGTAGACCGCGGCCGTCTGCAGCGCGGTGGCGCGCCAGGTGAGCTGGCGCGCGACCGCGCGGCCTGCCTCGATACAGCGCTGGCGCAGGGCCTCGTCGCTGGTCAGCGCCAGCATGGCTGCGCCGATGGCGCCGGTGTCGAGGGGGTCGACCTCGAGGGCGGCGCCCTGGGTCACTTCGGGCAGTGAACTGCTGTTCGACGCCACCACCGGCACGCCCGAGGCGAACGCCTCGACCACGGGAATGCCGAAGCCTTCGTACAGGGAGGGGAAGACGAACACGCCGGCGCCCGCGTACACGGCGCGCAGCGCGGCCTCGCCTTGCACCTGGTCGAGCCAGAGCACGGCAGCGCCGTGTTCGCGCGCGGCGGCCAGGCGCGCCACCAGGGTGTCGCAGCGCCAGCCGCGCGCGCCCACGATGACGAGCTGGCGTTCGGCGCGCACTGCGGCTGGCAGCGCCAGGTAGGCGTCCAGCAGGCGCTCGATGTTCTTGCGCGGCTGCAGGGTCCCGACAAACAGAAAATAACCGGGCCGCAGTCCGTGCGCGGCCAGCGCCGCCGCGACCGTCTCGGGCGCGACCGGCTCGAGCCAGTCGTCGCCCACGCCGCACGGCACCACGCTGATGCGCGCCTCGTCGACGCCGAAGCATTCGACCAGTTCGGCGATGGCGAAGTGCGACAGCGCAATCACATGGTCGGCCTTGTGCGTGGCCTTGCGCTGCATCCAGTTCTTGGCGCGGCGCAGGCGCGGGTTGCACCACTCGGGGTACTTGATCGGCAAGGCGTCGTGCAGGGTGGCCACCACCGGGCAATCCATGCGCACGATGCGGTAGTCGGTCACGTGAAATACGTCGGCCGGCATGTGCACGCGATTGACGGCGGGCGTGAGCAGGTCGGTCAGGGTGGCCGCTTCGAACGATTGCGGCAGGGCCTGGCCGACGCGGATCGCGGCGCTGTCGCCGCGCACGCGCGGATACGAATATGGCGTCACCTGGCAACCGGCGCCGCCCAGATTGTGCATCAGGGCGCGCGTGTAGACGCCGATCCCGTCGAGCCGGCCGCCATTGAAGGCCGGTTCGATCATGGTGGTTCCGAGGCCGACACGCATCGGCTTCACGCCTGATACATCCAGCGCAGCGTTTCGGCCAGCGGAGTCGGTTCGACCGCGCCGATCACGCTGACCAGCTTGTCGTTGTTGCCCACCAGGGTCAGCACATCGTTCTTGCGCACAAAGGCGGGATTGACGCGCACCGCGATGTCGTAGCCGGCAATGGCCGACATGGTGCCGATCACGCCCGACAGCGAATGGGCCTGGCCCGAGCATACATTGAAGGCCTGGCCGGCCGGGCTGACGTGCAGCAGGCGGCGGTAGCAGCGCGCCACCATGCGCACATCGGAAAAGTCGCGCGCGATGGCCAGGTTGCCCAGCTCGATCTCGGGCGCGGCGCGGCGGAAATGGGCGACGATTTTCGGCAGCAGGAAGTTCTCTTCCTGTCCCACGCCAGTGTAGTTGAAGGGGCGCGCGATAATGACGGGCAGCTTGTCGCTCCACAGCCGCGCCATGTTTTCCATGGCCAGCTTGGAGACCGCGTAATCGTTGGCGGGCGCCGGGGTGACGTTCTCGTCGATCATGCCGGCGCAGGCATTGCCATAGATGTTGGCCGACGACGCCAGCAGCACGGCCGACGGCGCATGGCGCCCAGCGGCCAGCGCGTCGAGCAGATTGCGCGTGCCGAGAATGTTGACGCGGTAGATCTGTTCCACGTTGGCGTGCCCGACAAAGGCGATCGCGGCCAGGTGCGCCACCACGTCCGGCTGCACCTCGTCGATCATGGCCCCGACCGCGGCGCGGTCGCACATGTCGACCGTGAACACGTCCGTGCCGCCCGCCTCGCCCGGCAGGGCGGTGCCGAACACGCGGTAGCCCGCGGCCGTCAGTTCCTGGGCCAGATAGTGGCCGGTGAAGCCGCGCAGGCCGGTAATGAGCGCGCGCTTGCCCTTGCCCTCGCCATCGAGGACGAGTTCGGGAAAGCGTTCTGTGGCCATGCGGTTCATGTCAGAAGGAGAAACCGAGTTCGTTGCGGCGCAAATCGGCGTCGACCATCATCTGGCACAGCTGTTCGAGCGTGGTGCGCGGTTCCCAGCCCAGCTGTTCGCGCGCCTTGGCCGGATTGCCGATCAGCAGTTCGACTTCGGCGGGACGGTAGAACTTGGGGCTCACGCGCACCAGCTGCTTGCCGCTGCGGGCGCAGTGGCCGGTTTCCTGGTCGCCCGTGCCGCTCCATTCGATGCCGATGCCAGCGCCCTTGAAGGCCATGTTGACAAAATCGCGGACGGTTTCGGTTCGGTTGGTGGCCAGGATGAAGGTGTCGGGCGTGTCGGCCTGCAGGATGCGCCACATGCCTTCCACGTAATCCTTGGCGTAGCCCCAGTCGCGCTTGGCGTCCAGGTTGCCCAGTTCCAGCACGTCCTGCTTGTTGAGGACGATCTTGGCGACCGTGTCGGTGATCTTGCGGGTGACGAATTCACGGCCGCGCAGCGGCGACTCGTGGTTGAACAGGATGCCGCTGGAGCCGAAGATATCGTAGGACTCGCGGTAATTGATCGTCATCCAGTGTGCGTACAGCTTGGCCACACCGTACGGGCTGCGCGGGTAGAACGGGGTGTCTTCGACCTGGGGCACGGCCTGCACCTTGCCGAACATTTCGGAGGTCGAGGCTTGATAGAAGCGCACCTTGGGGTTGACGATGCGGATCGCCTCGAGCAGGTGCACGGGGCCCAGGCCGGTGATGCTGGCGGTGGCCACCGGTTGCTCGAACGAGACGCCCACAAAGCTTTGCGCGGCCAGGTTGTAGACCTCGTCCGGCTCGGCGCTCTGGATCAGGCGGATCGAGGAGGACAGGTCGGTCAGATCGTATTCGACCAGACGCAGATTCGGGTGGTTCTGGATGCCCAGTTCGTCAATACGCCAGAAATTGACGGAACTGGAACGACGGTAGGTGCCGGTGACCAGGTAGCCCTTGTCGAGCAGCAGTTGGGCGAGATACGCACCGTCCTGACCGGTGATGCCCGTGATGAGGGCTTTTTTGGAGTTTTGCATGGCTTGAATTCGGTAGAGAGTGAGGCAATCTTGTTGTGCTGTGGAGATTACGCATTTGTTAATCTTGCGATTATAGCAGACCCGCCGTGGAGTCACTTGCCACAAAGAAAGTAATGCAATTACGACAACACGAGACAGATCATTATGCGCCCGTTCGCGAGACTTGCGTCGCGTCATTACGGTTTGTTACTACTCCACTGAAGAAAACGACATTTGCCCCGACAGCTGGACGACAAACGGCCATAAAAAAAGGGAAATTGACGGTTTCCCGTGAATTTCCCTCTCGAAAAATTGTTACTTTTTTATCGTTCCGAGATGGCGTCCACGACGCACAGGGCCGTCATGTTGACGATTCGGCGCACGGTGGCTGACGGGGTCAGGATGTGGACCGGCTTGGCGCAGCCGAGCAGAACGGGACCGATGGCGATGCCATTGCCGGCCGCCGTCTTGATCAGGTTGTAGGCAATGTTGGCGCTGTCGATGTTGGGCATGACCAGCAGGTTCGCATCGCCCTGCAGGGTCGAGTGCGGCATCATGGTCTTGCGCAGCTTGGCGTCGAGCGCCACGTCGCCATGCATCTCGCCATCGACTTCCAGGTCCGGCTTGTGCTGCTGGACCAGCGCCAGGGCGGCCCGCATCTTCCTGGCCGATTCGCTGTTGGCCGAGCCGAAGTTCGAATGCGACAGCAGGGCGGCGCGCGGAATCAGCCCGAAACGGCTCATTTCGTCGGCGGCCATGATGGTGATCTCGGCCAGCTGCTCGGCGCTGGGGTTTTCGTTGACATGGGTGTCGACGATGGCCATCTGCCGTTCCGGCAGGATCAGGAAGTTCATGGCCGCGTACACATTGGCGCCGGCGCGCCGGCCCAGCACCTGGTCGATGTAGTGCAGGTGCAGATTGGTGGTGCCGAAGGTGCCGCAGATCATGCCGTCGGCGTCGCCCTTGTGGATCATCATGGCGCCGATCAGGCTGTGGCGGCGGCGCATTTCCAGCTTGGCGTATTCCTGGGTGACGCCCTTGCGCATCGTCATCTGGTAATACGTCTGCCAGTAGTCGCGGTAACGGTCTTCGTGATCGGGATTGATGACGTCGAAGTGCTCGCCCTGGCGCAGGCGCAGGCCGAATTTTTCGATGCGCTGCTCGAGCACGGTCGGCCGGCCCACCAGAATCGGGCGCGCCAGCTTTTCGTCGACGACCACCTGCACCGCGCGCAGCACGCGCTCTTCTTCGCCTTCGGCGTAGACGATGCGCTTCATGTCGGGCGGGGCCTGCTTGGCCATGGCGAACAGCGGCTTCATGAAGGTGCCGCTGCGGTAGACAAATTGCTGCAGGCTCTCGGCGTAGGCTTCGAGGTCGGCGATCGGGCGCGTGGCCACGCCGGACAGGGCGGCCGCGCGCGCCACGGCTGGCGCGATCTGCATCAGCAGGCGCGGGTCGAACGGCATCGGAATCAGGTATTCGGGCCCGAACGACAGGTTGCTGATGCCGTAGGTGGTGGCCACCACGTCGGACTGTTCGGCGTGGGCCAGGTCGGCAATCGCGTGCACGACCGCGATTTCCATCTCGCGCGTGATGGTGGTGGCGCCGCAATCGAGGGCGCCGCGGAAGATGTAAGGGAAGCACAGGACATTGTTGACCTGGTTCGGATAGTCCGAACGGCCGGTGGCGATGATGGCATCGCCGCGCACGGCTTTGACTTCTTCGGGCAGGATTTCGGGCGTGGGGTTGGCCAGCGCCAGGATCAGCGGATTGGGCGCCATCTGCTTGACCATGTCCTGCTTGAGCACACCGCCGGCCGACAGGCCGAGGAAAATATCGGCGCCGGGCATGACTTCGCCCAGGGTGCGCAGCGGCGTGTCCTGGGCAAAGCGCGCCTTGTCCGGGTCCATCAGTTCGGTACGTCCCTTGTACACCACCCCGGCCAGGTCGGTCACGAAGATGTTTTCGATCGGGAAGCCCAGGTCGACGATCAGTTCCAGGCAAGCCAGCGCGGCCGCGCCGGCGCCTGACACCACCAGTTTGCATTCGCGCAGGTCCTTGCCGACCACCTTGATGCCGTTCAGGATCGCGGCGCCGACAATGATGGCGGTGCCGTGCTGGTCATCGTGGAACACGGGAATCTTCATGCGGTCGCGCAACTGGCGCTCGATGTAGAAGCATTCCGGCGCCTTGATGTCTTCCAGGTTGATGCCGCCGAAGGTGGGTTCCAGTGACGCGATGATGTCGACCAGCTTGTCCGGGTCGAGCTCGTTGATTTCGATGTCGAACACGTCGATGCCGGCGAATTTCTTGAACAGCACGCCCTTGCCTTCCATGACGGGCTTGGATGCGAGCGGGCCGATATTGCCCAGGCCGAGCACGGCGGTACCGTTGGTAATGACCGCCACCAGGTTGCCGCGCGCCGTGTATTTATAGGCGTTGCCGGGGTCCTTGACGATTTCTTCACAGGGCGCCGCCACGCCCGGCGAATACGCCAGGGCCAGGTCGCGCTGGTTGAGCAATTGCTTGGTGGGGGTGACGCTGATTTTGCCCGGACGGGGGCATTCGTGGTATTCGAGCGCCGCCTGGCGCAGTTGCTGGCGTAATTCTTCTTTCTTGTCCGATGACGAATCCATGCTGGTGCGGCCTTCTCTGTTGCTGTCGGGGATCATTGATTTTAGCAGACGTGCTTAAACAGCAAACTACGTATTTCTACCAACACTCCCTGTCTATACAGATAATTCATCGCAGCCATCAGGAAAACTATCGCCTCGATGAATACTATCAATTTTCCAAATCAATTAATTCTCGCTATGATCCTTCCATCGCACCTCAACCGGAGAACAGCATGGCCAGCCAGATCAAGTCAGTCACCATCGAAAACCTCGAAGCGGCCTTTGCCGGCGAATCGATGGCCCACATCAAGTACCGCTATTTCGCCAAGCTGGCGCGCGCCGCCGGCGCCATCGAGGTCGCCGAAGCGTTTGAAGCGACCGCCGACCAGGAAGTCATGCACGCCTTCGGCCACCTCGACCTGCTGTACCCGAAGGACAAGATGACCCCGGCGCGGGCGCTGGAAATCGCGATCGAGGGCGAGACGTACGAATACACCGAAATGTATCCAAAATTCCGCCACCTGGCCATCGAAGAAGGCAACAGCGCCGCAGTGGCCGAATACGATGAGCAAATCGAAGAATCGCGCGTGCACGCCGCCCAGTTCAAGCGGACGCTGGAAATCGCCGCCAAACGCTTTGCCGCGCTGGCTAATGTCGAAGAGCGCCACGCGAACCATTACAAGGCCGCGCTCGACAAACTGAACGCCGCCGCCTGATCTCATTGACTAAACATAAGGAAAAACCACCATGAAAACCTATCAGTGCATCGTTTGCGGCTTCATCTACGACGAAAGCGTCGGCATGCCGGCCGAAGGCATCGCCGCCGGCACCCGCTGGACCGACATTCCCGACGACTGGGCCTGCCCCGACTGCGGCGTCGCCAAATCCGACTTCGAGATGGTGGAACTGTAATCATGCCGACCGCACCGATCGTGATCGTCGGCGCCGGCATGGCCGCCTACGGCGTGGCGCGCGAACTGCGCAAGCTCGACAAGGACACGCCGCTGACCATCATCAGCGGCGACGCCGGCGGCAGCTACGCCAAGCCGATGCTGTCGAATGCGATCGCGCTGGGCAAGGAAGCGGCCCAGCTGGTGTCGCACAGCGCCGAGCAGATGGCGGCCCAGCTCAACGCGACGGTGCTGGCGCAGTCCCGCGTCACCGCCATCGACAGCTCTGCCGCCACGGTGACGAGCGCCAGCGGCACGCTTGCCTACAGCAAGCTGGTACTGGCCCTGGGCGCCGAACCGATCCGCCTGCCGATGGGCGGCGACGGCGCCGACCAGGTCCTGTCGGTGAACCATATTGCCGACTACGCCGAACTGCGCGCACGCCTGGCCGCGGTACCGCATCCGTCGGCACGCGTGCTCATCATCGGCGCGGGACTGATCGGCTGCGAATTTGCCGACGACCTGCTGGCAGGTGGCCACCACGTGACCCTGGTCGACCCCAACCGCCTGCCGCTGGCCGCGCTGGCCGCGCCCAGCCTGTCGCAGGGACTGGCCCAGGCCTGGAGCGGACGACCGCTCAGCCTGCGCCTGGGCACCACGGTCGAGCGCGTCAGCCACCGCGCCGACGCGCTGGAAGTCACGCTTGCCGACGGCACGCGGATCACGGCGGACCTGGTGCTGTCGGCGGTGGGACTGCGGCCGTCGATCGCGCTGGCCCAGGCGGCCGGGCTGGAAACCAGGCGCGGCATCGTGGTCGACGCGTTCGGTCAGACCAGTGCCAGCGGCGTGTATGCGCTGGGCGACTGCGCCGAGTACGCGACCGGCAAGGGCAGCCGCGTGCTGCCGTACGTGGCGCCGTTGCTGACGGCGGCGCGCGCGATTGCCGCCACGCTGGCCGGCACGCCCACGCCGATCGAGCTCAAAAACGATGCCGTGATCGTCAAGACGCCAAGCTACAAACTGGCGCTGCTGCCGCCGCCGCCCGGTACGCCCGGAGCATGGGTGGACGAGCATGATGGCGAGCGGACGATTGCGCGCTACGTGGACGAGCACGGAGTGCTGCACGGGTTTGGCTTGTCGGCGCATACGCCGGCGTTGCGGCAAAAATTGCAGTCGGAGATGTAGCTGGCTGCGTGGTGCATTTACCGGGGCGTATAGCGCTGAACGACTTCGGTCACGCGCTACGGGTCCCCGCCTGCGCGAGGACGACGTCGGTGCAGGTGGCCGCCCGCACTAGACGGGTAAAATAGCCCATGCTCTCCGAATTCGACCTCATCAAACACTATTTCAAGCGCCCCAGCCCCGGCCGCGCCGCACTCGGCATCGGCGACGATTGCGCCCTGCTCGCGCCCACGCCCGGCACCCAGATGGCCATCTCGTCGGACATGCTGGTCGAAGGGCGCCACTTCTTCGCCGGCGCCGATGCGCGCATGCTGGGTCACAAGTGCCTGGCGGTGAATCTGTCCGATCTGGCCGCCATGGGCGCCAGGCCGGTCGCCTTTACCCTGGCCCTGGCCTTGCCCGCCGCAGACCGCGCCTGGCTGGCGCCCTTTTCCGAAGGCTTGTTTGCGCTGGCCGACCAGTTCGGCTGCGAACTGATCGGCGGCGATACCACCAAGGGCCCGCTCAACATCTGCATCACCATTTTCGGCGAGATCGCGCCTGGCCACGCGCTGCGGCGCGACGGCGCCCGCGTTGGCGACGATGTCTGGATTTCCGGAACCCTGGGCGACGCCCGCCTGGCACTGGCGCACTACTGGAATGAACATGCGCTGAGCGCGGACGCGCTGGCCCTGGCGGCGCCGCGCATGCACACGCCGTCGCCACGCGTGGCACTCGGCATGGCGCTGGCGGGCGCACCCATCGCGCACGCCGCCATCGATATCTCGGACGGACTGGCCGGCGACATCGGCCACATCCTGGCCGCCTCGAACGTGGGCGCAACGCTGAACGCGGACGCCCTGCCCGCCGGCGCCGTTCTTGCAACGCAGGACAGCGCCCTGCGGCGCCGCTTCAGCGCCGCCGGCGGCGACGATTACGAACTGTGTTTCACGGCCGCCCCCGCACAACGCGCGGCGGTGCTGGCCGCCGCCCTGACGGCAGGCACCGCGGTCGCCCGGGTCGGGACGATCGAGGCGGCGCCAGGATTGCGCTGGGTGGACGCGCACGGCGCCCCCCTGTCACTGGCGCTGAGCGGGTTCGACCACTTCGCCGGGCAGTAGGGCCGGCCCGTCGCGCGGAAAGCGGCGCTCGTCGCGCGCGCCATTGACCAGCCAGTAATGGTGGAAGGCCAGCCGGATATTGTCGCGCAACTGGGTGTCGTCCCACGGCTTGGTGTAAAAGCGGTAGATGGCGCCCCGGTTGATCGAATCGAGCACCGCTTCGAGCCCCGTGTAGCCGGACAGGATGATGCGTATCGTTTCCGGATACATTTCCTTGACCTTGCTGAGAAACTCCGTGCCGCTCATGCCCGGCATGCGCTGGTCGCACACGATCACGTGCACCTGGTGCAGGGCCAGCAGCTCGAACCCTTCCTTGGGCGTGAGCGCCGTCAAAACCTTGTAGTTGTCGCGCCTGAACAGGCGGTACAGCGAGGACAGCACATTGGCGTCGTCGTCGAGCAGCAGCAGGGTCTGGCGGTTCGATTCGGGCTGCGCTTCTTCGGTGCGCTGCGCGCGATTGGCCAGCAGCAGTTCGCCCATCTCGCGCGGCGGCAGCGGACGGCTGAAGTGGAAGCCCTGGATTTCGTCGCACAGGTGGCGCCGCAGATACACCATCTGGGCGCGCGTTTCCACGCCTTCGGCAATGACCAGCATCTTCATGCTGTGCGCCATGCTGATGATGGCCAGGGCAATGGCGGCGTCGTCCGGATTGACCGTGATATCGCGGATAAACGCAATGTCGATCTTGAGCTTGTCGATGGGGAAGCGCTTGAGATAGGCCAGGCTGGAGTAACCGGTGCCGAAGTCGTCGATCGCCACCTTGATGCCGAGCGTCTTGAGGCGCGTGAGCACGCCGATGGTGTGCTCGGCGTTGCTCATCAGCGCGCTCTCGGTCAATTCCAGTTCCAGCAGCGCCGGGGCGATCCCGTGGCGCGCGATGGCAGCGCGCACGTCCGCTTCCAGATCGCCTTCGACGAACTGGCGGCTCGACACATTGACCGCCACCCGCAGCTCGCCGGTGCCGTCGGCGATCCAGCTGGCGATCTGGCGGCAGGCCTGGTCGATGATCCAGCCGCCCACCCGCACGATCAGCCCCGTCTCTTCCATCACCGGGATGAATTCGGCGGGGAACACCAGGCCGTAGCCGGGACGCTCCCAGCGCAGCAGCGCTTCGGCGCCGCTGACCTGACCGGTCGAAAGCGTCATCTTGGGCTGGTAGTACAGCAGCAGCTCGCCGTTGTCGAGCGCCCGCCGCAGCGCCAGTTCCAGGTCCATGCGCGCCAGTACCTGCACGTTCATTCCGGCGGTAAAGAAACGGTAGCCGTCGCGCCCCGCCTCCTTGGCGCGCACCATGGCCGTGTCGGCGTAGCGCACCAGCGTTTCGGGATCGGTGGCGTCGTCGGGATACATGGCAATGCCGATGCTGGTGGTCAGTCCCGCCTGCTGGCCGTGCAGGTCGAACGGCGCGCGCAGCGCTTCGCGCACTTCGTTGGCCACGTTGACAGCGTCGGACTGGTCGCGCGTCATGGTCAGGATCAGGCCGAATTCGTCGCCGCCCAGGCGGCCCACGGTATCGCGGATGCGCACGCACTGCACCAGCCGCGTGCTGAACTGACGCAGCAGTTCGTCGCCCTGGGCCGCACCGACCGAATCGTTGACTATCTTGAAGCGGTCGAGGGCGATGAACAGCATGGCGACGCGCCACTGCTTGTCGCGCGCAATTTCGATCGCTTCGCGCAGGGTCTGAAAGAACAGGGTGCGGTTGGGCAGGCCGGTCAGGGTATCGTAGCTGGCCAGGTGCTTGAGGCGCTGGGCCGCCAGCAGCCGTTCGCTGATATCGCGCGCCACCGCAATCAATACGCGCGCGCTGCCGAGCTGCTGCACCTGCCAGGTGGTTTCGACCGGCACCCGGGTGCCGTCGGCGCGCTGCAGACTGGCGTCGAACAGGGCCGCCTCGGCGTCGCCGTCGGCGCGCGCCGCCTGGCGCGCCAGCTCGGCGGACGTGGCCAGTCCCAGCACCGGCGGCGCCAGCGCCAGCAAGGCGCTGCGGGTGTAACCGAGCATGCGGCAGGCGCCGTCGTTGACGTCGACCAGGGCCATGCTGTCGATATCGATCAGGAAGATGGCGTCGGCGGTGGCGTCCATGGCGCTGCGAAAACGCTGCAGTTCGGCGGTGCGCTCGCGCACCGTCTGCTCCAGCAGCACGCCATAGTCGCGCGCTTGGCGGTGCATCAGGCGCACCTCCAGCATGTTGCGGATGCGGGTGAGCACTTCAACCGGATCGAAGGGCTTGCCGACAAAATCGCGCGCGCCGGCTTCGAGCGCGGCCACCTTCTTGTCCGGTTCGGCCGTCACCACCAGCACCGGCAGGTAGGCCCCGCTTTCCATCGGCTTGAGCGCTTCCATGACCTCGAACCCGCTCATGCCGGGCATGTGCAAGTCGAGGATGATCAGGTCGAAGCGCTGCGCCGCATGCATCGCGGCGACCTGGGTCGGGTCGGTGGTGCTGTGCACGTCGGTATAGCCGGTATTGGTGAGCAGGTACTCGAGCAGCTGCACGTTGACGGTCTGGTCGTCGACGATCAGGATGCGGGCGGCGTGGATATCGTCAAGGGAAATCATCAGGTCCCCGCTTTCGGCGACGCGCGCAGCGCATCGAGCATGGCCAGGGTGCTGTCGATGGCGGCATTGAATTCATCGATGTGAATCGGCTTGGTCAGATAGCGGTAGAACCCCGCGTGCAAACCCTTTTCCACGTCGCGCGGCATGGCGTTGGCGGTCAGCGCCAGCACCGGAATGTGGCTGGTGCGCGGGTCGCGCCGCAGCTCGGCCAGCGCGTCGCTGCCGCTCATGCCGGGCAGGTTGATGTCCATCAGGATCAGGTCGGGATTGTGCGCCCTGGCCATTTCGATGCCGAGGTGGGCGTCATGCGCCGACAGCAGACGCAGGTCGGTGCGGAAGCCGACGATTTCCTGCACCAGGCGCAGATTGGCCGGATTGTCTTCCACATACAGCAGGGTGTGGCTGGCGCCATGGTGGGGCGCGTCGCGCCGCTCGAGCGCCAGCACGGCGCCGGACGGCAGCGGCGTGCGCACCGGTTCGGTCAGCGCCAGTTCGATCCAGAACACGCTACCCACGCCCACGCTGCTCGAAACGCCGATGGTGCCGCCCATCAGTTCGACCAGGCGGCGCGTGACCACCAGGCCGATGCCGGTGCCTTCCTCCATGCCGTTTTCCTGCCCGAGCCGGTTAAACGGCTGGAACAGGGCGTCGAGCTGGTCGGCGCGCAGCCCCAGCCCGGTGTCCTGCACCGACAGGCGTACCCGTTGCTGCCCCAGCACCGCGCAGTCGAGCACCACGGCCCCCATCTCGCGGTTGTACTTGACCGCGTTCGACAGCAAATTGAGCAGCACCTGCTTGAAGCGCGTGCGGTCGGCCAGCACCACCGCGCCGGTCGCCTCGGGAAACAGCATGCGGATCTTGCGCGGGCGCCCCATCGGTTCGACCATGTCGCGGCATTCGGCCAGCATGTCGTCGAGCGCCACCGGTTCCATCGACAGCGCCAAGGTGCCCGACTCGACCTTGGCCAGATCGAGAATTTCGTTGATCAGGCTCAGCAGGTGGCGGCCGGACTTGAGAATGTGGCTGGCAAATTCGCGCTTTTGCGCAATTGTCGTCGGCAGCGTGTCGGACGTGAGGATCTGGGCGAATCCCAGGATCGCGTTCAGCGGCGTGCGCAGTTCATGGCTCATCGACGACAGGAACGACGACTTGGCCGTGCTGGCGCTGTTGGCCGCCTCCATGGCCAGCGCCAATTCGGCATTGATGCGCTCGAGCTCCAAGGTGCGCTCGCGCACGCGCTCTTCGAGTTCGTCATTCAGACGCATCACTTCCTGCTGGGCGCGGGCGCGTTCCTGCGCTTCGCGCGCCAGCGCCTGATTCGACTGTTCGAGCGCGCCCGTGCGCGCTTCGATCTCGCTGAGCATGGCATTGAAGGCGTCGGCCAGATCGCCCGTTTCGTCGCGGCTCATGCGGGTGGCGCGCTGCGAGTAGTCGCGCGTGGCCACCACGTCGCGCGCCACCCCGCTGATCGACAGGATCGGCGTGGTCAGGACCCAGCCCAGGCGGCGCGTGAGGAGGAAGGCAATCAGCAGCGCCAGCGCGATCACGCCGAGGGCCACCACGCCGTAGTCGCGGGCGCGCGCCAGCAGACGGTACTGGACGCGCAGGAAGACGGTGCCGACCTGTTCGCCGTTTTCCATGACGGGATCGAAGATGAGCAAATGGTCGCCGTCGACGCGCACGCTGGCGCGCTCGGGGCGCTGGGGCAGCGGCGCGCCCTGGCCGGGCGCCTGGTAGGCGGCAAACAGGATGCCCTGGGCGGTATAGATCGCGCCCGCTTCGACGCTGGGGCGGATGCGCAGCAGCGCCAGGTTGTCGGTGGCCAGCTTGCGGTCGTCGAAGGCCAGCGCCGCCGACGTCATGCGGCCCATCAGTTCGGCCTGGGTCGCCATGTCGCTCAGCAGCGCGCGGTGATATGCGTGCAGGTCGTAGGCGATCAGGGCGCTGATCGACACCACCAGCGCGGCCAGGGTCGACAGCAGCACCACGGCCACCAGCTTCTTGCGGATCGAGCGCAGGCGTATCATGCAGTCCCCGCCAGGCGCGCGCCAGAGCGCGGCCGGGCCGGGCCGGTGGGCGGGGGGCAGCGTGTCGGCATCGGCCTCATCGCTGCCATGGGCGCTCCATGCTCATGAGATGTGACGACATGATTGTCCAGTATCGAATGCGGGCCCGACTTCGAGCCCAGTACGCCAGTCAAGAATAGCAGGCTGATGCACGGCAAGTCGCACGCCTGAGACGCACTATTTGTTCTCACTCAAGCCACTGTACGCCGCTTTGTGCTTGCCTGCTGGCCTTTTTGCAAACATTGCGGACCAGCGAAGCGGACATGCGCCGGGGCTGCATGGTAAAGTAGCAGCACCCGCACGACCGACACAAGGAGACACCGTGACGAACGACATTATCGATCTGGCGACCCGCGTCGGCCAGGCGCTGCAGGCCAAGGGGCTGCTGCTGGCCACCGCCGAATCGTGCACTGGCGGCGGCGTGTCCCAGGCGGTGACGGAAATCGCCGGCTCGACCAGCTGGTTCGACTGCGGCTTCGTCACCTATTCCAACGCATCCAAGACCGAGCTGCTCGATGTGCCGGCCGCCCTGATCGCCCAGCTCGGCACCGTCAGCGAAGAGGTGGCGGCCGCCATGGCTCAGGGTGCGCTGGCCAACAGCAATGCCCACGTGGCCGTGTCGACCACGGGGATCGCCGGGCCCACCGGCGCGGTGCCCGGCAAACCGGTCGGCACGGTGTGCTTTGCCTGGACCCGCGGCGACGCGACCCACACCGAACGGCTGGTATTTACAGGGGACCGCCAGGCGGTCCGCGAGCAGACCGTCGTGCACTGCCTGCAGGGCTTGCTGCGCTTTATCGAGTAGGCCCCGCCCGGGGATCGCGTCTGCGGGCGAAAATGCGCGACAATAGCGCCTCGGCCACCTTTTCGGGAGTTCCTCGATGCACAACACGGTTCACTTCATCCTCCAGGGCAAAGGCGGGATCGGCAAGACGCTGGTCTCGACCATTCTCGCGCAATGGCTCGCGACCAAGGACGAACGGCCGCTGCGCTGCTACGACACCGACCAGGAAAACGCCACCTTCTCGCGCTACAAGGCGATGGACGTCAAGCACGTGCCGGTGATGACGGACAGCCGCATGATCGACCCCAAGCGCTTCGACGCGCTGATGATCGACCTGCTCGAGGAAGACGGCAACTGCGTGATCGACAATGGCGCCAATACCTTTTCGCCGCTGATGGGCTACCTGCTGGAGAACGATTGCTTCGACCTGCTCAAGGAATCCGGGCGCAAGGTCTACATCCACAGCATCGTGGGCGGCGGCGATACGCTGCACGACACGGCCATGGGTTTTGTTTCGACGGCGCAGTCGACCGACGTGCCGCTGGTGCTGTGGGAAAACGAGCACTTCGGCCTCTTGCAGTCGGCCACCGGCAAGGTGTTTACCGAATCGCAGACCTATGCCGACCACGCCGCGCGCGTGTGCGGGCGCGTGGTGCTGGCGCAGCGCAATGCCGACACCTTCGGCGCCGACATCAAGAAGATGAACATCGCCCGCCTCACGGCCGCGGAAGTGCGCGCGAGCGACAAATTCAATGTCATGGAAAAGCAGCGCATCAAGGTCGTGTTCCGCGACCTGTTCGAGCAGCTCGACAACGTGGCCTGGTAAGCGCGATGGACCAGCAAAAACTGCGCACCCTGGTATTTGAAAAGACCGGCATCAAGATCGATGTCGACGACCCCGTGTTCGCCCTGGTCGCGCTCAACGAAGCGGTGCTGGCCGAAGCGGTGGAGCGCCATGTGGCGCTGCTCGACGACGCCACCGCCAGCCTGGCCGAACAGGCCGAAGCGCTGGCCGCCGCCGGCCACCTGCCCGAGGGCGCGGCGCGCCCAGCCCGGCCCGTGCCTGCGCTGCTCAAGCCGGCCGCCGCGCCGGCCCTGGCGTGGGGCTTCGAGACGCGCATGGCGGCCCTGACGGGCGCCGGCGCCGTGCTGTGCGCGCTGCTGGTGCTGCTGGGCCAGGCACTGCTGTTCAAGCCGGTGGCGCCGCCGCCGTCGACCGTGATCGCCAAGGAGCTCACGCCAGAGCAGGCGCAAGCCATCCGCAGCGGCGAGAAATTGCGCGCCATCGTCCAGAAGCTGGACAGTAAAACCCGTAACGCCATCGAGGCAGAAATGCAAAAGCCGTGACCAAGTCTCCCCTCTCGCTGCTCGCCGTGCCCGCCCTGGTTCTGGGCCTGGGCGGAGCAGCCGCCGCGCCGGCCCTTGCCGTGCCGCAGCTGCCGATCGAAAAATACACGCTGCCCAACGGGCTCGAAGTCATCCTGCTGGAAGACCACAAGCTGCCGCTGGTGACCGTCAATCTCTGGTACCACGTGGGCGCCGCCAATGAAACGCCGGGCCTGACCGGGTTTGCCCACCTGTTCGAACACATGATGTTCGCCGCCACCAAGCATGCGCCGCGCGGCCTGGTCGACAAGCTGCTCGAAGGCGCCGGCGCCACCGATTCGAACGGCAGCACCGACTTCGACCGCACCAATTACTACGACACGGTGCCGTCCAACCAGCTCGAACTGGCATTGTGGGCGCACGCCGACCGCATGGGCTATCTGCTCGACGTACTGGACCAGAAGGCGCTGTCGAACCAGCAGGACGTGGTGCGCAACGAGCGGCGCGAGAGCGTGGAAAACGAACCCTACGGGATCGTCACCGAAGCGCTGCACCACCACCTGTTCCCGGCCACCCATCCGTATCATGGCAACATCATGGGGTCGCACGCCGACATCCAGTCGGCCAGGCTGTCGGACATCCGCGCCTTCTTCACCCGCTACTACGCGCCCAACAACGCGAGCATGGTGATCGCCGGCGATATCGACAAGGCCGCCGTGCGCAAGCTGGTCGACAAATACTTCGGCAGCTTCCGGCGCGGCGCCGACGTGCCGCGCCCGAACGTGGTGACGCCGCCGATCACGTCGGAACGGCGCGTGGTGGTGGCCGACCGGGTCGAGCTGCCGCGCGTGATCATGGGCTGGCTGACCACGCCGGCGTACCGCAAGGACGACGCGGAACTGTCGATCGCGGCCCAGATCCTGGCCGGCGGCAAGGCCAGCCGCCTGTACCGCGCGCTGGTGTACGACAAGCAGCTGGCCCAGGATGTGAGCGCGGTCCAGCACGGCGGTGCGCTGACCTCGGTATTCGAAATCGACGTGACCGCCCGCGCCGGCCACTCGGCCCGCGAAGTCGAGGCGGCCATCGACGCCGAACTCGATGCGCTGCGCAGCGCCGGTCCTACCGTGCAGGAAGTGCAGCGCGCCCAGTACGCCATCGAAACGGCGCTGCTGGCGTCGATGGAAAAGCTGGGCGGCGACGGTCTGGCCGACCTGCTCAACGAATACAACCAGTTCGTGGGCGACCCGAATTACCTGGCCCAGGACCTGGCGCGCTACCGCGCCGTCACGCCGGCCGATGTCCAGCGCGTGCTGGCCGCCCAGCTGGTGCGCCAGGCGCGCGTGGTGGTGCACGGCGTGCCCGGCACGCCGGTGCCGGCGGCCGATGTGCCGGTCGTCAAACCGAAGGGCCGCCAGCCCCGGCCCGAAGGCGTCAATCCAGACGAGCCATGGCGCCATGCAGTGCCGCCCGCCGGCCCCGCGCCCAAGGTGGCGCTGCCGGCCGCGCACCGCTTCGTGCTGGCCAATGGCTTGACGGTGCTGCATCACTACAATCCGGCGTTGCCGCTGGTGGCCGCCGAGATCGTGATCAAGGCCGGTGCCAGCGCCAATCCGGCCAGCCGCCCCGGCCTGGCCGGGTTCACCGCGGCCATGCTCGACGAAGGCACCGGCAAGCGCAGCGCCGGGCAGATCGCCCAGGACCTGGCCCAGCTGGGGGCCCACTTCAGCGCCGGCAGCGGCGCAGAAACGTCGCTGATCTCGCTCATGTCGCTCAAGTCCAATTTCGGCAAGACGCTCGAGATCGCGGCCGACATCGTGCGCAATCCCGCCTTTGCCGAGGTCGAAATCGCCCGCCAGCGCGCCAGCCGCCTGGGCGACCTGGCCCAGCACCTCGAAGACGCCGGCGCCATGGCCGATGAAATGGCCAGCCTGGCCCTGTACGGCCCCGGCCACCCGTTCGCCACCGGCGCACTGGGCACCGAGGCGGCGATTCGCGCCACCACGCGCGCCGACCTGTTCGGATTCTGGCAGCAGCACTACATCCCGAACAACAGCGCCCTTGTGCTGTCGGGCGACCTGACCGAAGCGGAAGCGCGCGCCCTGGCGGAAGCCCATTTCGGCAGCTGGCAGGCAGGTCCCGCGCCGGAGCGGCGCGCCGCCCCCGCGGTTGGCGGTACGGCGCGCGTGGTGATCGTACCCAAGGCCGACGCCTCGCAGACGGCGCTGCAGGTGACGTTGCTCGGCACCGACCGCAAGACGCCCGACTACGCGGCGCTCGAAGTGCTCAACGCGGCCCTGGGCGGACTGTTCACCAGCCGCATCAACACCAATCTGCGCGAAGACAAGGGCTGGAGCTATGGCGTGTACTCGATGTTCGACTACCGCCGCACGGCCGGTCCCTTCGAGATCGTCGGCAGCGTGCGCACCAGCGCCACCGGGGCCGCCGTGAGCGAGATCTTCAAGGAAGTGCGGGCCCTGCGCGAGCACCGCCTGCCCGCCGACGAACTCAAGACCGCCATCAATGCCCAGGTGCTGTCGCTGCCCGGCCATTTCGACACCAATGAAGGCGTCGGCGCCAGCCTGGCCAGCATCTTCGCCTACGATCTGCCGCTCGACTACTACAGCACCCTGGCCGAGCAGTTCGAACGGGTCACCGCGGAACAGGTGCAGGCCGTGGCCCAGCGCTATCTGGTCCCGGAAAACATGGTGGTGGTGGCGGTGGGCGAGCGCAAGAAGATCGAAGCGCAGCTCAAAAAACTCAAACTGGGCCCGCTGGAAGTACGCGACGCCGACGGCCAGCTGCCCTGAACCGCTTCACGCACAGAACGACATCGCCCATGACAAGCACGCATTCCAAGCACCACGATCACGACAGCCATGACGACCATGACGACCATGATGACCATGGCGGCCATCGCGGGCACGACCATCATGGCCACGACGGCCACGGCCACCATCACCACCACGCCGCCCCGAACGGCAACGAGCGCGCCTTCGCACTGGCGATCGGCCTCAATTCGCTGTTCGTCGCCATCGAATTCGGCTACGGTTTCGTCGCCAATTCGACCGCACTGATGGCCGACGCCGGGCATAACCTGTCCGATGTACTGGGACTGGTGCTGGCCTGGGGCGCGGCGGTGCTGGCCAAGCGCACACCGAGCGGGCGCTTCACCTATGGTTTGCGCAGTTCGTCCATTCTGGCGGCGCTGCTCAACGCGCTGCTGCTGATGATGGCGTGCGGCGCCATCGGCTGGGAAGCGGTGCACCGGATCGCGACGCCCTCGCCGGTGGCCGGCACCACGGTGGCGATCGTGGCGGCCATCGGCGTGGCGATCAACGGCT
>Ga0209023_10001762_pt1 | contig 28308 bp, 26 predicted proteins | sample LakOneMetagenome_FD_187468 | JGI IMG/M metagenome (GOLD analysis project Ga0209023, IMG submission 187468) | Freshwater and sediment microbial communities from Lake Erie, Canada (SPAdes) (version 2) | ecosystem: Environmental > Aquatic > Freshwater > Lentic | place: Lake Erie, Canada...
TGGTTAGAATACCGGCCTGTCACGTCGGGGGTCGCGGGTTCGAGTCCCGTCCGCTCCGCCAGCTACAAAGAAGGGCCCGATTCGTCGGGCCCTTTTTCTTTTGTTCGTTGATTGTTCGGTCTCTTTCGAATCGGGATTCGCTTGGCCCACGCGTACCTCAGGTTTCGTCTCCGCCTCGCCCGCCAGGGCTTGCGCGCCTTTGTCGCCAGCTTGAGCGCCGGCGCAGAAATCCTGCTGCTGGTCGGCGCCAATGTCCTGATCGGCCTGTTCGCCCTGTCGGCGTTTCCCGCCATGCTGGCTGCCCAATACCCGCTGACCCAGGCCCTGCCCCTGCTGTGCGCCCATGCGCTGCTGATGGCCGTGCCGCTGGCGCTGCTGCGCAAGCGCGTGCTGCCGCCGGACGTGGTGCTGTGGGCGCACCGCCTGCCGGTGCCGCCGCGCGTACAGCTGCAGGCCGACGCCCTGGTTGCCGCCCTGCTGGCCGGGCCGCTGGCGCTGCTGTATCTGGTCTCCGGCGCCCTGCTGCTGTGGCAGCGGCCGGCCTGGCTCGAGCCGCTGCGCGGCATCGCCGGCACCGTGTTCTCGCTGCTGCTTACCTACGCCCTGTCGATCGCCGTGCTGGCGCTGCGGGCGCGCCGCGCCAGTGGCGCCGCCTTCCGCCAGCGCGCCGCCGGCCCGCTGCGCCCGTACGCGGCGCGGCCCCTGCGGCCCCTGGTCGCCCACCTGTGGCTGCGCCTGTTCTGGCTGCCGTTCTGGCGCGCCGAAAACGTGGTGGGCTGGCAGCAGAGCGCCCTGCTGGCGGCGGCGCTGGTGTCGGCCGGCGCCTGGATGCAGATGCCGGCCGGCGTGGCGCGCGGCGCGCTGGCGCTGGTCACGGCGCTGCTGATGGTGGTGCTGACCGACCGCGGCGACAAGGCCGTGCGCGAACAATGGACCCTGCTCGCGCCCGCGCTTGCCGCCTGGCCCCTGCGCAGCGCGCCCGTGTTCGCGCTGGCGCGCGCGCTGGCCGTGCTGCCTGCGCTGCTGGTGGTGCTGGCCGTGGCCGCCGGCGGCGCCCGGCACGGCCTGTGGCAGGCCACCGCCGGGCGCATCTGGCTGGCGCTGGCCTGCGCCGCCCCCGTGCTGCTGGTGGCCACGCCCTTGCGCGACCGGCGCGTGCGGGTCGCGCTGGTGGTCATTGAAATCCTCTTGTTGACGGCAGTCGGAAGCGAACTATGGACATGACACCCGTATTGCAGATCACCTCGCTGGGCTTCCGCTTCGGCGCGCGTCCCGTGTTCAACGATTTTTCCGTGGTGCTCGAGGCCGGCATCACCTGGCTGCGCGGGCCCAACGGCAAGGGCAAGACCACGCTGCTGCGCCTGATGGCGGGCGCGCTGGCGCCGCACGCGGGCAGCATCGCCGTCGACGGCGTCGACGCGGTGCGCGCGCCGCTGGCCTACCGCCTCGGCACCTTCTTTTGCGGCGGCGACGTGCCCGAGCTGCCCTGGCTGACGGTGCAGGAATTCCTCGACATCCACCTGGCCCTGTACCCGGCCACGGATCCGGCCCGGGTCACGCAGCAGCTGCACGCCTTCGGCATCGCCGACGTGCCGGGCCAGCTGCTGTCGACGCTGTCGCTGGGCCAGCACCGCAAGGTGCAGCTGGCGCTGGCGCTGGCCTTGCCGGTACGCCTGCTGCTGCTGGACGAACCGTTCAACGGCCTTGATACGGCGGCGGTGGCTTACCTGCGCGCCCAGCTGGCCGCGCTGGCGGCCGAGGGCGGGCGCTGCATCGTCCTGACCAGCCATGTCGACCCGGCGCTGGCGGTGCAGCGCACGCTCGACCTGCCCTAGCGGCTAGGCGCGCGCGGCCTGGCGCAGCGGCTGGCCCACTTCGACCCGGTTGCGGCCCGCGCTCTTGGCCACGTACAGGGCGTGGTCGGCGCGCGCCATGGCGGCATTGATATGCTCGTCCGGATCGATCGCCACCACCCCGATACTGACCGACATCGCATAGCCCGCTTCGCACTGGGGCAGATGGGCAGCGCCCACCGCCACGCGCACGCGCTCGGCCGCCTGCAGCGCGCCAGTCAGATCGGTGCCGGGCAAGGCCACGGCGAATTCTTCTCCGCCCAGGCGGCCCATGATGTCCGGCTCGCGCAGCGCGGCCAGGGCCGCGCCGGCAAACACGCGCAAGGCTTCGTCGCCGGCAGCGTGGCCGAAGCGGTCATTGATGCGCTTGAAGTGATCGAGGTCGAGCATCATCAGGGCCACCGGATGGCGCTGGCGCGACGCCAGCATGCGCGCGCTGTCGATGCGTTCGAAGAAGGCGCGCCGGTTGACCAGGCCGGTCAGACTGTCGATGGTGGCCAGCAGGGCCATCTTGCTGTCGTCGCGCTCCTTGCACAGCAACAGGAAACCGAAGCCATTGACGATCAGGATCATGTAGGCGGTGATGTACGTGAAGCTTTGCATCGCCTCCACGGACAGCCATGGCAGGTCGCCGCTGCTCATGCCGGACCAGGCGCGCAGCAGCATCGCCAGGCACAGCACGAAGTTGTTGGCGCCGATGATGCGCTGCAGGATGCTGGCGCCGGCGCGCGGCCACAGCAGCACGGCCGCCATCGCCACGCTCAGCAGGGCGATGATCAGCGACATGATCACACCGAGCGCGGCGGCCGAGGCACCGCCGGCGCGCGCGCCGTGAAACACCAGCAGCGCCAGCGCCACGCTGGGGAACAGCACCCGCTGCCAGCGCTGGAAATCGAAGAAGGTGCAGTAAGCGGCCGCTTCCAGCACCACGCCGACCAGGAGGGCGGTGTTGGCGACCATGCCGATGTAGGGTGCCAGCCAGTCGGGCCGCAGCCAGCCCACGAAATGGGCGCAGCCCTGGACCAGCTTGGCCCATTGCCACAGCTCCATCGCCGGGTTGGGCGGGCTGGAACGGCTGTAGCCAGCCAGGAGCATGGCAAAGCAAATATTGCCGATGGCGAGCACCAGCATGAAAGTTTTGATATCGATCACTACGCGTTCCCGTCGTCTCCCCGTATTCTTCAGCCTCCATACGGTGCACTAAGTACAATTTATATTTCTTTTTTGCATGATTTTACCACGTGGCGTGCATGGGCACGGGGAAACCGCCTCACACAGTTTCTTTTTGTGCACGCAGCATGGCATCGAATTCGTGGCCCGGCATGGGGCGCGCGAACAGATAGCCCTGGCCATAGTCGCAGCCGGCGGCGCGCAGCAGGTCGCGCTGGGCCACCGTCTCGACCCCCTCGGCGATCACGCGCAGGCCCAGCTTGTGGGCCATGACGATGATCGCTTCCGACAGCGCCATGTCGGACGAATCGGGCGCCAGATTGCGCGTGAAGGAACGGTCGATCTTGAGGTAGTCGATATCGAATTTCTTCAAGTAGGACAGCGACGAATAGCCGGTGCCGAAATCGTCGAGCGCCACCTGGATCCCGGCGTCGCGCAGCGACAGCAGCTTGTCGGTCACGCCCGTGCTCGCGTCGAGCAGCAAGCCCTCGGTGATTTCCACCACCATCGACTGGCCATCGAGGCCGATGCTGGCCATGTGCTCGAACCAGCGCTCGTAGCCCTTGCCCTCGCGCTGAAATTCCAGCGGCGACTGGTTGACGCTGATCTGGAAGCGCACGTCGTGCTCCGCGCGCCAGCGCTGCACCCAGCGCGCCGATTCCTTGAACACCCATTCGCCGATATCGATGATCAACCCGCTCGCTTCGGCCAGCGGAATGAATTCGAGCGGGCTGACCAGGCCGCGCTGGGGATGCTGCCAGCGGATCAGCGCCTCGGCCTTGTGGATGCGCCCCGTCTCCAGGTGCACGATGGGCTGGAAGTAGACGCGGAACTGGTCGCCCTTGAGGGCCGAGCGCAGATCGTTCGTCATGCGCATGCGGTTCAGGGCCGCGACCTGCAGCGCCGGCGTAAAGTAGCTGAAACGGTTGCGGCCCGCATCCTTGGCCGCGTACATGGCCTGGTCGGCATGCTTGAGCAGATCGTCGATATCGCGCGCATCGTCCGGATACAGGGTGATGCCGATGCTGGCCGACACAAACGCCTGCTCCTGGCCCAGCTGGTAGGGCGCCTGCAGCACCGTCAGGATCTTTTGCGCGATGCCGTCGACGGCCGAGACTTCCTCCAGCTCCGACAGGATCACCGTGAATTCATCGCCGCCCAGGCGCGCCACCGTGTCCGAGGCGCGCACGCAGGAACGGATGCGGCGCGCCGCATCGATCAGCAGGATATCGCCCTGGTGGTGGCCCAGGGTATCGTTGACTTCCTTGAAGTGATCGAGATCGATGAACAGGATCGCGATGCGCTGGCCGTCACGGCGCGACTTCATGATGTCCTGATCGAGGCGGTCGTGGAACATGCGCCGGTTGGGCAGCTCGGTGAGGGTATCGAAATTGGCCTGCTGCCAGATCAGCGCTTCGGACTTCTTCTTTTCCGTCACATCCTCGATCATGCACAGGTGCAGAGGCGCGCCCGGGTCCTCGGTTTCGATGCGCGCGATCGACATATCGATCCACACCACCGACCCGTCGGGGCGGATCAGGCGCTTGGAGGTCTTGAAGCCGGGACTGCCCCCGGCGGCCAGTTCGGCCATCTGCTTCGCTTCCTGGGACGCGTCTTCGGGATGGGTGATGTCGGTCCAGTGGCCGCTGCGGATCTGCTCGAAGGTGTGCCCCGTGATGTCGGCATAGCGCGGATTGATGTCCTTGAATTCGCCGGTGCGCGAATCGATCAGGGCAATGCCCATCGGCGCTTCCTCGAACATGGTGCGAAAGCGCAGTTCGCCCTTGCGGATGGTCTCGTCGGCGCGGCGCCGTTCGCGCGCCAGCATCCACACGTGCACGCCCGCGCCGCCGATCAGCAGCACGGTGGCGGCGATCAGCACGCGGTACAGCCAGGCCAGGCTGCCCGCCTTCGGGTCGGCGTCGTACAGCATGCCATCGAACGAGGCGCCCTTGGGCAGCATGCCCAGGTCCGCATAGGTATCGGCGATATGGCGCCAGCGGTCCGGATTCATGTAGCCGATTTCGACCAGCACCGGCTGCACCAGCGGCACCATCTGGCGCGCCTCGAACAGCAGGTGTTGACGGTCATTGCGGCGCGAATAGCGCGACAGGATCAGGTCGGCGATCTCTTCCTGGTGCGCCATGGCATACGCCCAGCCCTTCATGCTGGCGGCGCGGAAGGCCTTGACGCGCTCGGGATGGGCGCGGATCTCGTTCTCGCTGGTAAACAGATTGTCGCCATAAAAATCGATGCCGGCCGCGCGCGGCGAATAGACGTCGTACTGGAAGCCCATCCGGTCCAGATAATCGGGTTCGTTGGTGGTGTAAGCCGACATGGCCTCGACCTTGCCCTTGACCAGGTCCTCGACGTTGTACGTGTGCTCGACCCGAATCAGGCTGCTGACGGGGATGCCCTCTTTTTTCAGGTAAGCGATGAGTTCATCGGCGGACGTGAGTTCATCGGTGAGGGAACCGATCATCACATGCTTGCCGCGGATATCGCCGATGCCGGCCGAATTGGCGCGCTGGCGCACCACCAGCACATACGGCGAGTGCTGAAAGATCACGCCCAGCACCACCACCGGCTTGCCGGCCAGGCGGGCCAGCAGCACGCTGGCGCTGCCCACGCCATAATCGGCGCTGCCATCGATGACGCGCCGTTCCGGCTCGCCGCCATCCTTGCCCTCGTTGATGCGCACATCGAGGCCGGCATCGCGGTAATAGCCCTTTTCCAGGGCCGCATAATAACCGGCGAACTGGAACTGGTGCGTATGCTTGAGCTGCAGCGTGACCTGGTCGAGCGCCCATGCGGGCGCCCCGATGCACAGCGCGAGCGCCAGCAAGGCAACCCTGGGCGCGGAAGGCAAGCAGGCTGCCAGACGCCTGAACGGATGCATCGGATTCATCAACTCGGTCCCGCCAGACTTGGGCGTGCACTATGGCAACGGATGACCCGATTGTACTTTCGTTCTCGGCCAAATAGGCAGAATTCGCCATCCATGTGCGCCCCTGCAACGTTGCACGCAAACCGGGGTCAGACCTCAATTCTGGAATATTCCAGAATTGAGGTCTGACCCCGGGGTGGGGGAAATTGTTTGGGGGATTGTGGGGCCGGTGGGCGCTTATTTGCGGCCGGGGCGGGCTTTGGCGGCCGGGGCGGCCTTGGGCTTGGTCTTGATGGTGGCCAGGATCGAGGGGCGTACTTTGCTTTCCGGCGCGATGAACGGACTTGGCGCCAAGGCGCGCTCGGTCTTGCGCTTGGGCGCGGCGACGAACTTGTCGAGCGTGCCCGCGCCCGAGGTCTGGCGCTTGCGCTCGCCCGCGGCCAGGCCGCCGTCTTCCGACGCTTGCCAGCTCGGCACCAGATGACGGTCGCCATTGCCGATCAGGTCGCCACGGCCCATCTTGACCAGCGTCTCGCGCAGAATCGGCCAGTTGGCCGGATCCTGGTAACGCAGGAATGCCTTGTGCGAACGCCGCACCTTGCCGCTGCGCGCCGTCTCGACGACTTCGGAATCGGCCGTCACCTTGTGCAGCGGGTTCTTGCGCGAGTGGTACATGGTGGTGGCCATCGCCATCGGCGTGGGCATGAAGGTCTGCACCTGATCGAGCTTGAAGTTGTTTTTCTTGAGCCACAATGCCAGGTTCAGCATGTCTTCATCGGTGGTGCCCGGATGGGCGGCGATGAAGTAGGGGATCAGGTATTGCTTCTTGCCCGCTTCTAGCGAGAAGCGGTCGAACATTTCCTTGAATTCGTCGTAGGCGCCGATGCCCGGCTTCATCATCTTGTTGAGCGTGCCTTCTTCGGTGTGCTCGGGCGCAATCTTGAGCAAGCCGCCGACGTGGTGGGTCACCAGTTCCTTGACGTATTCCGGCGAGCGCACGGCCAGGTCGTAGCGCAAGCCGGAACTGATCAGCACTTTTTTGATGCCGGGAATGGCGCGCGCCTTGCGGTACAGCGAAATGAGCTTGCTGTGGTCGGTGCCCAGATTGACGCAGATGGTCGGGTACACGCACGACAGGCGGCGGCACGATTCCTCGATCTTTTTATCCTTGCAGGCGAGCCGGTACATATTGGCGGTCGGCCCGCCCATGTCCGAAATGGTGCCCGTGAAGCCCTTGGTCTTGTCGCGTATATGTTCGATCTCGCGCAGGATCGATGGTTCCGAACGGCTCTGGATGATGCGCCCTTCGTGCTCGGTAATCGAGCAGAAGGTGCAGCCGCCGAAGCAGCCGCGCATGATGTTGACGGAGAAGCGGATCATGTCCCAGGCGGGAATCTTGGCCTTGCCGTAGCTCGGGTGCGGCGCGCGCGCATAGCTCATGTCGTACACGCCATCCATCTCGTCCATGGCCAGCGGCAGCGGCGGCGGATTGAGCCACACGTCGCGCTCGCCGTGCGCCTGCACCATGGCGCGCGCATTGCCGGGGTTCGATTCGAGGTGGAACACGCGCGAAGCGTGCGCGTACATGACCGGGTCGTCCTTGACAACGTCATAGGCGGGCAGGCGCACCACGGTCTTGTCGTGCTTTTCCTTGGCCATGGCCAGGCGTTCTTCGCGCGACATGATGCGGATCGGCTTGATCACTTCGGGCGCCGCGGCCGCATTGTCGGTGGCGCAGGCGCTCTTGTCTTCCTGGGCCATGGCGTACGGATCGGGATGGGCGTCGATCTTGCCAGGCACGTCCACCCGGGTCGAATTGTGCACGCCCCAGTCCTCGCCCGGCAGCCAGCCCGGCGCCACCATGAAGGCGGTGCCGCGCAGGTTGCGGATATCCTTGATGTGCTCGCCCGCATTGAGGCGGTGGGTCAGGTCGACCAGGGCCCGTTCGGCGTTACCGAACAGCAGCATGTCGGCCTTGGAATCGGGCAGCACGGAGCGGCGCACCTTGTCCGACCAGTAATCGTAATGGGCGATGCGGCGCAGCGACGCTTCAATGCTGCCGATGATCACCGGCACGTCCGGATAGGCTTCGCGCGCGCGCTGGGCGTACACGGTCACGGTACGGTCGGGACGCTTGTTCGGTTCGCCATTCGGGGTGTAGGCATCGTCCGAGCGGATCTTGCGGTCGGCCGTGTAGCGGTTGACCATGGAATCCATGTTGCCGGCAGTGACGCCCCAGTACAGGCGCGGCTTGCCCAGCACGCGGAAGGCGTCGGCCGAATGCCAGTCCGGCTGGCTGATGATGCCGACCCGGTAGCCCTGCGCTTCGAGCAGGCGCCCGACCAGGGCCATGCCGAAGCTGGGATGGTCGATGTAGGCGTCGCCGGTGACGAGGATGACGTCGCACTCGTCCCAGCCCAGGGCATCCATTTCGGCGCGGGACATGGGCAGGAAGGGCGCGGCAGCAGCGCGGCTGGACCGTTTCGGGACGGTCGCAAACAGGTTGGTTGGGGAGTTCATTGGGCGGTATTGTACCGGAAAACAGTCCGCGAAGATTCCCGCAGGCCTATTTTAAGGTCCGCCCCGCACAAAAAAACGTCTTAACTATCAATAACTTGTGACGTTTGTGCCACAAAAACAGGCAGCGCCAGGCGCGCCTCAGATGCCCATGTTGGCCAGCATGCGCCCCAGCTCGCGCAGGGCCGGTTCCAGGCGCGGATGCTCGGCGGCGAAGCGCGCCGTCAATTCCTGGGTGCGCTCGGACAAGCCGTACGGGTCGGATTCTTCCTTCTCTTCGGCAGTGCGGCGCTCGAGCAGGCCGCGGATATCGCCATCGAGCTGCTGCAGCAGCGATTGCAGTTCTGCGTCGACATTGCCGGTCTGCGCCAGGCTGGCGCGCAGGTCCTTGAGATGGGATTTCAGGTTAGCACTGTCGTCATTCAACATGTCATCCTCGTCAATTGGTGAACCTGGTAGTCAGGTACAGCTGTTCCACCTGCGCCCGCGCCCACGGCGTCTTGCGCAGAAATTTCAGGCTCGACTTGATGCTCGGATCGCTCTTGAAGCAATTGATATCGACCCGCAATGCCAGCTGATCCCAGCCGTAATGGTCCACGAGCCTGGTCAGTAACGATTCTAATGTAATACCGTGTAATGCCTGAACACTCATTGCGCTGCCACTTCCTGGTCAAGATGCTGGGTTGCCACGCTCACAGCGTGCCGTCATGCGGGCAGTATAGCCGCGCCGAGAGCAGCTTGAGCTGATCGTCGGCCACGGCGCGCAAATTCGCCTGCACTGCGGCGTCAACACCCACGCCGTCGAGCGCGGGCAGGGCAAGCGGCGAACTGCCGGTGAGGGTGCCGTACAGCACCAGGGCCGCCAGGAAGGCGCCGGGCGGCGCCGAATGGTTGCCGTCCGCATCGAGCAGCACCAGGCCGGGATAGCGCATGCCGGCCAGGTCGAAGGCTTGGGGAATCGGCGGCACGCAGGCCGGCTGGCGCGTGGCTATGCTCACGTGCAGGTCGAAGATGGCCTGAGTCTCATCGATCGAGCGGCGCGGCCACTCGGGAAACATGACGGGCAGCGCCGCCGTCAGGCGCGTCAGACGCACCAATTCCACCGCTTCCTCGATCGAGTAGCTCACCGTGCCGGAACTGCTGTAGCGCTGGGCTTGCAGCACGACCGCACTCCACTTGCGGCTGTTGAACAGCGCCATCGAGGTGCTGTCGCGCAAGCGCTCGTCAAGGAACAAGATGCCGGGCGCCACCGACATGGCCACGGTCTTGCCGGGCCGGCCGGCGCGCAGCATGGCGCCCAGCATGGACGGCAAGCCGTTGGCGACCGTGTGACTGTTGCCGAACATGAGGACATTGATATCGGCATTGGCGGGCTGGGGAACCGCGCCGCCCGATCCACCGCCACCGCATGCAGTGGCCGCGGCAGCCAGCGAGAGCGCCACGATCCGGGCCAGGCGAGCGAGCGACATGCTGTGCCTCTTAGCGTCGGGAAATTAGTTCCATCATCGTACAAAGCGGACGGGAACTCAATCCCTTTCCGTCATGCAGAGGTGAGGGCGGCGCGCCGCTTGGCGCTCAGGCTGGCGATGGCTTTCTGGTAAGACCAGTCGATCAGCTCAACAAGATAGGCGCGCGGCAAGGTGTTGGGATCGACAATGGTGATCCAGTGAAAGCGGCCCAGGTAGCGCGCCGGCTTGATTCCCGGCACATCGGTCAATTCCAGGAAGCGCTCGGGGCTGACGCGCAGGCTGAAGCGCCATTGTTCCGGCGTACTGGTCTTGAAATAGGCAAACTTTTTATCGTCCACCGAATACACCAGGATATTGCTGGGCGGCCCAAACAACTGTTCGCCGGCGCCGGGACAGGCGGCGAACAGCTGCTTGAGTTCGCTGACCTTCATCGCGCCGCGACGACCTGGCTCTGGCACGCCTTGTTGAAGGCGATCCCCTTGAGGAAGGCGCGCCGCGCGCTGCCGGCGGCAATGGCCGACGCCACCTCGGCGGAATGGCGCTCGGCGCCGCTGAGCTTGCGCACCCAGCCGCGGAACGGAATCGCGCCTTCCACGGTTTTCTGCAAGGCACCGGCGGCGGCATTGCCGACCGCATGCTTGGCCTTGTCGGCCTTGCCCTGTTCGGCGGCCGGATCGGCATCGACATCGGGCCCCAGCACCGCGTCGAGCACGCCCACCTGGGTGTGCAGGGCCTCGCAGCTCTGGTCGACCGGCGCCAGGTACGGCTGCTTTTTCGCCTCGACCAGCACGGGCGGGATCGTCGCCGACGACAGGTTGAAGTCGCGCAGCGGCGTTGCGGCAATGTCCGTCACGCGCTGTTGCTCGTTCGAGGCACAAGCGGTCAGGCAGAGGGCGGCGGCGAGGATCAGGCAAGTTTTCATGGTGGTCAACGTGGGTGTATGGGCCGAAGCATTGTACTCTAGACAAGTATTTCTTATTGGGAAATGTGCATGCTGTATTGCGCACCATTCGAGAACTGGCAATTTCCGGTGCCCAGGTTTGCCGAACTCATCATGTAGTCGCAGCGCACGAAGCCGCCGCGGTTGCCGCTGGCATTGGCCACGCCCTTGGTCGAGTTGGGCGCGCGCGTGGCTTCACCGATAAACGATTCGCCCCCCACGGTGAAGCTGAACTCGCCGTGTCCATGCTCGGGATTGCTGATCATGCCCGCCACGTTGCCGATCTGCGCGGCCCGCTCATTGCTCGGGTACAAGCGCGCGGCAAACGGTGGACGCACCGCCGTGATTGGCACGAACGCCGTGCCCTGGGCATGGTTGAATGCGGGATTGGTGTTGGAATATTGATTCAGCGGAACGACGTAACAGCCGCTCAGCGATGCGCCGATGGCGGCGACGGCGATCAGACTGGATAATTTCAACATGCTTGTCTCCTCAGGGTGAGAGCTTGCGTATCAAGCTCAAGTGGAGGCAAGTATATTCAGGCGGGACTTTTTAGCGAATCTATTCGGACAGGTGCAGTAAAACGATACTACTTGGCGAGGCGGATGCTACTTGCCTGCATCGGCCGTCGGTTCTTCCGTCACGGGATCGACATACCCGATGTCGCGCTTGTATTGCTCGAAGGCCCGTCTCGCCACTTCCGGATCTTCCCGGATCAGAACGGGCGGCACCGTGATCTTGCCCGTTTCCTTGTCGATGAAATAGCCCTCGACCTGGTTGCCCGCATAGCCGATCTTCGCGTCGATCACCCAGGTATGTGTAGTCTCGGTCACGCCGTCGACGCCCCCGCAACCCGCACGTTGAGCGAAGTCCGCACGCGCCATGGCCAGCGCCTGATCGTGATCGATGGCGGCCTGGGCCGGCAAGTTCAGGGCCAGCACGGATGCGTACAGCGCGGTGGTGATGAAATGAACGGGACGCATCGAAAGCCTCAGGGAAAATGACAGGATACGCGCACAGCAGCGCAAAACCAAGCAACGGCACGCACGACCAGAGCCAGACTCACCATCATGATCAAGGCAACGCCGACATAAGCGTATGTATGCATATAGATTGCGGACATTGTCGTATTTTAGAAGCCATTGTTGCGAATTTCCTCCGCGCAAAGTGACGCCCGTGGTACTCTTTTTCCCCAATAAAAACCGACAATAAGGGATGCACATGAAACGGGTAGCGAAGTGGATATTCGGACTGCTGGGCACGGCCATCGTGCTGGTCGCCGCGCTGGGCGCGCACACCTGGTACTTCAAGCCGCTCAGCATCGACTGGTTCTATGGCCGCGTGTTCGCGTCCTTCGCGGTGGACAGTCCGGAAATGCTGTCGTCGATGCGCCTGCTGCCACCGGCGCTGGACTTCTACAGCGGCAAGCTCGACGACCTGTCGCCGGCGCACGAAGACAAAGTCTTCGGCGACCTGAAGGCCGCGCTCGAGACGCTCAAGCGCTACGACCGCGCCGCCCTCGACCGCGATGGCCAGCTCTCCTACGACACGCTGGCCTTCTTCCTGCAGTCGCAGGTGGACGGCGAAGCCTATCGTCGCCACGATTTCCCCGTCAACCAGATGTTCGGCGTCCAGAGCGGCACGCCCAACTTCATGACACAGACCCACCAGGTCGACAACCTGACGGACGCGAACAACTACATCACGCGCCTGAACAAGATCCCGCTCAAGTTCGACCAGCTGATCGAAGGCTTGAAGCTGCGCGAAGCCAAGAAGATCATTCCGCCCCACTTCACGGTTGAAAAAGTGCTGGTCCAGATGAAGGACTTCAGCGGCAAGCCGGCCAAGGACAATCCGCTCTACGTCAGTTTCGCCGAGAAGCTGGCCAAGCTGCCTGCCAGCGCCATCGACGCCGCCACCCGCGCCAAGCTGCTGGCGCAGGCCGAACAGGCCATCGACGCGAGCGTCTATCCAGCGTACCGGAAGCTGATCGCCTACTTCACCGCGCTCGAACCGAAGGCGAAGGAAAACAATGGCGCATGGAGCCTGCCTGACGGCGACAACTACTACGCCTGGTGCGTGCGCAGCCACACCACCACGACCATGACGCCGCAGCAGGTGCATGACCTGGGCCTGTCGGAAGTGGCGCGCGTGAGTGCCGAGATGGATGCGATCCTCAAAGCGCAGGGCCTGAGCGAAGGCAGCATCGGCGCGCGCGTGCAAAAGCTGGCGCGCGATCCTGCGCAGCAGTATCCGAATACGCCGGAAGGCAAGAAGGCCATGCTGGCCCGCTATCAGGAAATCCTCAACGAGGTGGACAAGGGCATCGGCGCCGCTTTCGACGTGCGTCCCAAGCTGGGTGTCGACGTGCGCGCGGTGCCGGAATTCTCGCAGGCGACCGCGCCTGGCGCCTACTACGACGGCGGCTCCTTCGACGGCACCCGTCCCGGCGTCTTCTACGCCAACATGCGCGCGCCCGGCGAGACGCCGAAGTTCGCCATGCGCACGCTGGCGTACCATGAGGGGATTCCGGGCCACCACTTCCAGGTCGCCATCGCGCAGGAGCTGGAGAATGTACCGTTCTTCCGCCGCGTGATTCCGTTTACCGCCTATCAGGAAGGCTGGGCCCTGTACGCCGAACGCCTGGCCTACGAAATGGGCTTCGGCCGCGATCCGCTCGACAGCCTGGGACGGCTGCGCGACGAGATGATGCGCGCCACGCGCCTGGTGGTCGACTCGGGCATCCACTACAAGCACTGGACGCGCGAGCAGGCCATCACCTATATGGTGGACAACACGGGCATGTCGGAACTCGATGTAACCGCGGAAGTGGAACGCTACATGGTCGATCCGGGGCAGGCACTGGCCTACAAGACCGGCATGCTCAAGATCCTGGCGCTGCGCGAACATGCCAAGCAGGAGCTGGGCGACAAGTTCGATCTCAAGCAATTCCACAATGAAGTGCTCACGCATGGCTCGCTGCCATTGACGCTGCTCGAAGGCGTGGTCAACGACTGGATCGCCAAGCGCAAGAAGGCTTGAGCTCGTGGCCACGTCGCCCTCGCGCAGGCGGGGGCGACGTAAAAAAAGCCGCTCGGTTCACCCCGAGCGGCTTTTCATTTTGTATCGCTTAACCGAGCGTGCTTACTTCGCGCTCAACCCGCGCTTTTCAAGCAGGGCATCGACCGTGGCATCGCGCCCGCGGAACTGGCGATACATTTCCATCGCATCCATGGTCCCGCCGCGCGAGAGCAGCATCTTGCGGAAGTAGTCGCCATTCTTGCGCGTCATGCCGCCATGCTCCTTGAACCAGTCAGTGGTATCGGCGTCGAGTTTTTCACTCCACAGGTAGCCATAGTAACCGGCCGAATACCCGCCCGAGAACACGTGCGAAAAATACGTCGTGCGATAGCGCGTCGGCACCGGCGCAAAGTCCACGCCGGCCTCCTTGAGCGCCTGCGCTTCAAACGCCAGCACGTCGGTCGGCATCTGGTTCACGCCCAGCTGGTGCCAGCGCTGGTCCAGGATCCCGGCCGCCAGCGACTCGGTCATGCGGTAGCCTTCGTTGAACTTCTTCGACGCCATCACCTTGTCGAGCAGTTCCTGCGGCATCGGCGCCCCGGTCTTGTAATGCTTGGCGTAGTTGCGCAGAACCTCTGGCCAGACCAGCCACATCTCGTTGACCTGCGACGGGAATTCGACGAAGTCGCGCGGCACACGGGTGCCGGCAAAGCGCGGATACTTCACGTCCGAGAACATGCCATGCAGGGCGTGGCCGAACTCATGGAACATCGTGCGCACTTCGTCGAAGGTGAGCAGGGTCGGCTCGCCCGCGGCCGGCTTGGGAATGTTCAGGTGGTTGCCGATGACCGGGTGGGTGCCCATCAGCCTGGCCTGCGACACATAGGCATTGGCCCAGGCGCCGCCACGCTTGTTACCGCGCGCGTAGAAGTCGGCGATGAAGATCGCCAGCTGCTTGCCGTTGGCGTCGATCACGTCGAAGACGCGCACGTCCGGGTCATACACGGGCAGATCCTTGCGCTCCTTGAAGCTCAAGCCATACACCTTGCCAGCGGCGAAAAACACGCCGTTGTTGAGCACACTGTTCAACTCGAAGTACGGCTTGAGCTGGGATGCATCGAAGTTGAAGCGCTGCGCCCGCACCTTGTCGCTGTAATAGGCCCAGTCATGCGCGGCCAGCTGGAAGCCGCCCTTGTCGGCGTCGATCGCCTGCTGGATCTCGGCCGCTTCGCGGCGCGCATTGGCCACCGCCGGCTTGGCGAACTCGGACATGAGCTTGTTGACGGTGCCGACATCGCGCGCGGTCTGGTCTTCCAGCGAATACGCGGCGTGGTTCGGGTAGCCCAGCAAGGCTGCCCGCTCGGCGCGCAACTTGGCAATCTTGAGGACGATGCCGGTATTGTCGTACGGGCCGCCGCGGCTGCCGCGCGACATCGACGCCTCCAGCAGGCGCTGACGCGTGGCGCGGTTCGACAGCACCGACAGCGGCGCCTGGCCGGTGGTGTTGGTCACCGGGATCAGGAACTTGCCATCGAGGTCGCGCGCCTTGGCCGCTGCCGCCGCCGCGTCGATGGCGGCCTCGCTCATGCCGGCCAGTTCGGCGCGGGTATCGACGACCAGCGCCGCTGCATTCGATTCCTTGAGCACGTTCTGGGCAAAGGTGGTCGTCAGCGACGCCAGTTCGCTGTTGTAGCCGCGCAGTTTTTCCTTGTCGGCGGCGGACAGGCGGGCACCCGCGCGCACGAAGTCGGTGTGATAGCGCTCGAGCAGGAAGCGCGATTCGGGATCGAGCTTGAGCTTGGCGCGCTTGTCGTACAGCGTCTTGATACGGGCGAACAGCTTCTCATTGAGGCGAATGCTGTCGCTGTGCGCCGATTGCTTGGGCGAGAGTTCGGTTTCCAGCGCTTGCATGGCCGGGTTGGTATTGGCCCCGGACAGGTTGCCGAACACGCTGCTGACGCGATTGAGCAGGCGCCCGGAACGCTCCATGGCGACAATGGTGTTCTCGAAGGTCGGCGCCTTGGGATTGTTGGCAATGGCCGCGATTTCTTCGGCCTGGATGCGCATGCCCTCTTCGAAGGCAGGCTTGTAGTGCGCGTTGTCGATCTTGTCGAACGCGGGGAAGTTAAAGGAGAGCGTGCTTTCCTGGGCAAACGGATTGCTCGCATCGATAGCGGCCGCAACCGGCGCCGCGAGCACAAAGCCCGCGGCGGCCAGGCTGGCCGCGATGATCATCATTGGAGGACGGGTCATCGCGACGATCCGGTCAGTTGGCGTTCAGGCCGCGGCGTTCGAGCAACGGCTCGATCTTGGCATCGCGGCCGCGGAAGTTGCGGAACAACTCCATCGCGTCCAGGGTGCCGCCGCGCGAGAGCAGCGTCTTGCGGAAGTGGTCACCGTTCTTGCGCAGCAGGCCGCCGTTTTCCTTGAACCATTCGACGGTGTCGGCGTCAAGCTTTTCGCTCCACAGGTAAGCGTAGTAGCCGGCCGAGTAGCCGCCCCAGCTATGCGAGAAGTAGGTGGTACGGTAGCGCGGCGGCACCGGTGCGAAGTCGACGCCGGCATCCTTGAGCGCCTGCGCTTCGAAGCCCAGCACGTCGGTCGGGATTTTCTTCGATGGCAGCTGGTGCCAGCGCTGGTCGAGGATCGACGCGGCCAGGTATTCGGTGGTGGTGAAGCCCTGGTTGAATTTCTTCGATGCGATCACCTTGTCCAGCAATTCCTTCGGCATCGCTTCGCCGGTCTTGTAATGCTTGGCGTAGTTGCTCAGAACTTCAGGGGCAACCATCCACATTTCATTGACTTGCGACGGATACTCGACGAAGTCGCGCGGCACGCTGGTACCCGAGAAGCGCGGATACTTCACATCCGACAGCAAGCCATGCAGGGCGTGGCCGAATTCGTGGAAGGCGGTCTTGACTTCGTCGACCGTCAGCAGGGTCGGCTCGCCTGCGGGCGGCTTTGGAATGTTCAGGTGGTTGGCCACCACCGGATGGGTGCCCATCAGGCCGGACTGCGACACATAGGCATTCATCCAGGCGCCGCCCTGCTTGTTCGAACGCGCGTACATGTCGGCGATGAAGATCGAGATCTGCTTGCCGTCCGCGTCGAACACGTCGAACACGCGCACGTCCGGGTTATAGACCGGCAGGTCCTTGCGTTCCTTGAAGGTCAGGCCGTACAGCTTTTCGGCGGCGAAGAACACACCCTTGATCAGGACACTGTCGAGCTCGAAGTACGGCTTGAGCTGGTTTTCGTCGAAGCTGTAGCGCTGCGCACGCACCTTGTCGGTGTAATAGGCCCAGTCGTAGGACGCGATCTGGAAGCCGCCCTTGTCGGCATCGACGATCTTTTGCAGATCGGCCGCTTCCTTGCGGGCGTTGGCGACGGCCGGCTTGGCCAGTTCCGACAGCAGCTTGTTGACGGCGCCGGTGTCCTTGGCGGTCTGGTCGACCAGCGAATACGATGCGAAGTCAGGGTAGCCCAGCAGTTCGGCTTTTTCGGCGCGCAGCTTGGCCAGCTTGGTGACGATGGCGCGGTTGTCGAACTTGCTGCCGTGGCTGCCGCGTGCGAGCGACGCCGCCATCAGGCGTTCGCGCGTGGCGCGGTTGGTCAGCACGGCCAATGGCGGCTGGCCGGAGGTGTTCACCAGCGGTACCACGAATTTGCCATCGAGCTTGCGCTTCTTCGCTTCGGCGGCGGCGGCGTCGATGGCAGCTTCCGTCATGCCGGCCAGTTCGGCGCGGGTGCCGACGACCAGTGCGTCGGCGTTGATTTCCTTGAGCACGTTCTGGCTGAAGGTGGTGCCCAGCACGGCCATCTGACCGTTGTACGCCTTGAGCTTTTTCTTGTCGGCGGCGGACAGGTTGGCACCGGCCAGGACGAAGTCCTTGTTGTAGCGCTCCAGCAGGAAGGCCGATTCAGGATCGAGGCCGAGCGTGGTGCGCTTGTCGTACAGCGCCTTGACGCGCTGGTACAGTTTCGGGTTGAGGTAGATGGCATCGGCGTGCGCGGCGAGCTTCGGCGACATCTCGCGGTCGATCGCATCCATGGCGTCGTTGGTGTTGGCGCCCTGCAGGCTGGAGAAGATGGTCAAGACGCGCGTGAGCAGCTGGCCCGATTTTTCCATCGCCACGATGGTGTTCTCGAAGGTGGGCGCTTCCTTGTTGTTGGCGATGGCGGCGATCTCGGCGAGGTTCTCTTTCATGCCGGCCAGGTAGGCTGGCTTGAAGTGCTCATTCTTGATCTTGTCGAAGGCCGGATACTCGAACGGCAGCGTGCTTGGCGCGGCCAGCGGGTTCGACGCCGGCAGGCCGGCGGCAGGGGCGGCGTAGGCCGATTGGATGAGCGCCAGGCTGGCGGCAACGATAAGCATCTGGGGACGGTTCATGGCATCTTTCGCGAGTGCTGGGGAAAAGCTGCCCGCGGATAGCCGGCAGCACGTAGCCGAAGATGATAGCAGGATGCCAAGGGCCAGTCACGCGCGGTTGCGTATGCATGTTTTCCCGGCGCGACAGTGGTTTTTGCCGTATTGACGGGCGCCGTTGGTGGCGCGGTTCCTACGTCGCCCTCGCGCAGGCGGGGGCGACGTGGGTGTTGCTACGCCCCGCGGCGTGCGTGCGCGCGCCACAGGTCGATGGTGGTAGCCAGCGCGATACCGACAGTGTACGCAAGCAGATCGACCGGATCGAATCCCGATCCCAGTATCAGATGCCCGGGCGTGGTCGCGCGCAGCGCCACCAGCGACGGCACCTGGATCAGTTGGGCGAATTCATCGACCCAGGCGATTGCCAGCGCCAGCGCGGCCAGCGGCACCACCGGCATGGCCGGCCGCACCAGCGCGATGCACAGGTACACGGCCACCGCCCACAAGGCATCCCCGGGATAGCTCTGCAAGAGCTGCGGGAACATGCCCGGTACCTTGCGCGACGCCAGCCCCAGCGCGATCACCAGCGCCAGCATGGCGCAGGTCCATCCCCGCTGCCGCGGCATCAGTAATGGGGCGGCTTTTCGTTCAGTGTGCCCGGCCCCGAATGCGCGTTGTTGCGCACGTGCTCGGCCAGCTTGCTCACCATTGCCTCGAGCTGGTCGATGCGGCGGCTTTGCTGGTACACCAGCTTGTTGAGCTCATCGACCAGGTCTTCCTGGTGCGCGAGCTTGATCTCGATATTGACGAAGCGTTCTTCCTGGCTCACTGCAGCGACTCCATGATTTAAGTTCTCGGGGTATTGAGCAGCGCCTTGAGGCTGGCCAAACGGTCCTTGGGCGAGAGCGTTTCCGCTTCGGTGGGCACGGCGTCGCCCACGTCGAGCGCCATCTCCTTGATGAAGCGCGACGGGTCGCAATGCACCTGTTCGCCGGCGCGCTTGCGCTTCTTGCACCAGGTGATCTGCAGGGTGCGCTGGGCGCGCGTGATCCCCACGTACATCAGGCGCCGCTCTTCCTGCACGCGCGCGGCGATGGTCTCGACCGGCGCGTCCGGATCGCCCTTGTGCGGCAGGATCCCTTCCTCGACGCCGACCAGGAACACGTGCGGATACTCCAGCCCCTTGGAGGCGTGCAGGGTCGACATGCGCACCGCATCGGGCTCCTCGTCCTGCCCTTCGAGCATGCTCATGAGCGCGACCATCTGGGTCAGTTCGAGCAGGTTCTTTTCCTCGCCCGACTTGTCCTTGCCGCCGTTGCCGCGCTCCTTGAGCCAGTTGGTAAATTCCAGCACGTTCTGCCACTTGCTCTGCGCGGCGCGTTCCTCGAACACGTCGTACAGATAGCTCTCGTAGGCGATCTCTTTCATCATGTCGTCCAGTACCGCCGCGGCGTTCTCGCCACTGCCCGACGGACCGGGACGGCTGGCGCGCGCTTCGAGCTGGTTGATGAAGTTGCAGAAGTCGCGCAGCGGCAGCAACTGGCGGTCGGCCAGCTTGGCTTCCAGCCCGCCCTTGAAGGTCGCCTCGAACAGCGAACAGTTCCACTGCTTGGAGAACTCGCCCAGCACTTCGAGCGTGGCCATGCCGACGCCGCGTTTGGGCGTGGTCACCGCGCGGATGAAGGCCGGATCGTCGCCGTCGTTGGCGATCAGGCGCAGGTAGCTGATGATGTCCTTGATCTCGGCCTTGTCGAAGAAGCTCTGGCCGCCGGAGATCGTGTACGGAATGCGCTCCTTGCGCAGCGACTGCTCGATGACCCGCGCCTGGTGGTTGCCGCGGTACAGAATCGCGTAGTCGGACCACTTGTTCTTGCGCTGGAAGCGGTCGGCCGAAATCATGATTGCCACCTGCTCGGCTTCCTGATCGTCGCTCTGCATGCCCAGCACCTTGATCGGTTCGCCCAGTCCGTGCTCGGACCACAGCGCCTTCTCGAACAGCTTGGGGTTGTTGCCGATGACGGCGTTGGCCGCCTGCAGGATGCGCGTGGTGGAACGGTAGTTCTGTTCCAGCTTGATGACCTTCAGGTCGGGGAAATCGTCGCCCAGCGTCTTGAGGTTTTCCACCGACGCGCCGCGCCAGGCGTAAATCGCCTGGTCGTCGTCGCCCACGGCCGTGAACATGGGCTTCTTGCCGATGCCGGTGACGAGCAGCTTGACCAGCTCGTACTGGCAGGTGTTGGTGTCCTGGTACTCGTCCATGAGCAGATAGCGCAGGCGGCGCTGCCACTTGTCGCGGATCGGATCGTTGTTGCGGAACAGTTCGACCGGCAGGCGGATCAAATCGTCGAAGTCGACCGCCTGGTAGGCCGCCAGGGTGGCCACGTAGCTGCGGAACACGCGCGCGGCCTGGGCTTCGTCTTCATCCTTGGCGTTCTTGATCGCGTCTTCCGGGTCGACCAGGCCGTTCTTCCAGAGCGAGATCGCATTCTGGATGCTGCGAATGAGCTGCTTGTCGGTGGTGATGGCCAGATCCTGCACCAGGCCATAGCAGTCGTCGCTGTCCATGATCGAAAAGCGGTCCTTGAGCCCGACCCCGGCCGCCTCCTGGCGCAGGATCTTCACGCCCAGCGAATGGAAGGTCGATACCGTGAGCTGCTTGGCCTGGCGCGGCTGCTTGAGCAGCTTGGCGATGCGCTCCTGCATTTCCAGCGCAGCCTTGTTGGTAAAGGTCAGGGCGGCGATGGTGCGCGGATCGTAGCCGCGGTCCTCGATCAGGTGCGCGATCTTCTGGGTGATCACCCGGGTCTTGCCCGAACCGGCGCCAGCGAGCACCAGGCATGGACCGTCGAGGTACATGACAGCTTCGCTCTGGGGAACGTTCAGGCCGAACTTGGGGGCGGAGGACATCGGACGGGCATTCTTCTGGAAACAACCAGCCATTGTAGCGCACCGGGCGGCGCGCATGCCGTCCCAAGCTATCGTAGAATAAGCGAATGAAAAAATCGCTCCTGATCCTGCTGGCCAGCCTTGCCACGCTGGCCCTGCCCGCAGCAGCCGCAACGCTGACTGTGGCGGCCGCGTCCGACCTGACCTACAGCATCGATGAACTGGCGGCGGCATTCGCCCAGGAAGTGCCGGGCGCCGAGGTCAAGACCTCGCTGGGCTCGTCGGGCAATTTCTACGCCCAGATCAAGAATGGCGCGCCGTTCGACGTGTTCCTGTCGGCCGACATGAAGTACCCGGCGCAGCTGGCGCAAGATGGCGCGGCCGATCATGCCACCCTCAAGCCCTACGCCATCGGCCGTATCGTGCTCTGGTCGCTGGACCCGCGCTTCAACCTGAGCCAGGGCATGCGCGTGCTCAACGACGAGCGCATCGCGCGCTTCGCCATCGCCAACCCGGACGTTGCCCCGTACGGGCGCGCGGCGCGCAACGCGCTCATGACGCTTGGCTTCTGGGACGCGGTCAAGCCCAAGCTGGTCCTGGGCGACAATATCGCCCAGACCGCGCAATTCATACAGACCGGCAACGCGCAGGTCGGCATCGTCTCGTACGCCACCGTGCTCGCGCCCAAGGTCAAGGGCATGGGCAGCTTCTACCTGATTCCCGACGACGGCGTGCCGCCCATCGAACAGGGCGCCGTCATCACGCGCCACGGCGCGGCCAATCCGCTGGCGCCGCGCTTCATGCAGTTCCTGCACTCGCCGGCCGCGCGCGCCATCCTGCTCCGCCACGGCTTTTCCCTCCCGCGCGAGAAGCATGCCTGATTTTTCGCCGGACCTGTGGCAAGCGGTCGGCCTGACGCTGCGCCTGGCGGCGGTGTCGTCGCTGGTGCTGCTGGCGATCGGGATTCCGCTCGCGCGCTGGCTCAACACCAGCCGCATGCCGGGCACCATCGTCATCGAAACCCTGGTCAGCCTGCCCATCGTCCTGCCGCCCACCGTGATCGGCTTTTATCTGCTGCTCCTGATGTCGCCCCAGCACACGCTGGGCGCGGCGTGGACGTCGGTCTTCGGCCAGCCGCTGCCGTTTTCGTTTACCGGCCTGGTGATCGGCTCCGTGATTTACAGTCTGCCGTTCGCGGTGCAGCCGTTCCAGGCGGCGTTTCGCAGCGTCAAGCCGGAGCTGGTGCAGTCGGCGCTCGCGCTGGGGCTGACCCCGCGCCAGACTTTCTGGTCGATCGTGCTGCCGCTGTCGCGCCATGGGGTGCTGACGGGCGTCTCGCTCAGCTTCGCCCACACCATGGGCGAATTCGGCGTGGTGCTGATGCTGGGCGGGAGCATTCCGGGCCAGACCCGGGTGGCGTCGATTGCGCTTTACGATGAAGCGCAAAAGCTCAACTACGCCACCGCGCACGCGTATGCGCTGGTGCTGCTGGCGATTTCATTTGCGATCCTGATCGGGATCGCCATCCTGCAGCGGCGCCAGCGCGTCGGCCTGCTCTCGCCTTAACTCCCGAAACCGGCCAGCACGATCTTGCCGATCATCCGCCGACCCTCCAGCGCGGCGTGGGCGCGCGCGATATTGGCCGCATTGATGGTCCCGAACGATTCGCCCACGGTCGTCACCAGCACGCCCGCGTCGATCAGGCGCGCCACCTCGGTCAGCAGGACGTGCTGCTCGATCATGTCGGCGGTCTCGAACATCGAGCGGGTAAACATCAATTCGAACACCAGTGTCACGCTCTTGGTAAACAGGCCATCGAGCGCCAGCGGGGCGTGGTTGTCCAGGATGCTGCAGATGCGGCCTTGCGGCTTGACCGCTTCCACCAGCGCGGGGAAGTGCTGGTCGATCTCGTTCAGGCACAGGATATAGTCGACCTGCGCCAGGCCCAGCGCCGCCAGCTGGGCCGGCATGTCGCCGCTGTGATCGATCACATGATCCGCGCCCAGGCGCTTGCACCAGGCGTGCGACTCGGGACGCGATGCGGTGGCCACCACGGTCAGCTGCGCCTGTGTCTTGGCCAGCTGGATGGCGATGGAACCGACGCCGCCGGCGCCGCCCACAATGAGGACGGTCTTGCCCTGATCGGCGCCGCCGCGCGCGATGCCAAGCCGGTCGAACAGGGCTTCCCACGCGGTGATGCTGGTCAGCGGCAGCGCCGCGGCCTGGGCGAAATCGAGGGTGGCCGGTTTGCGCGCGGCGATCCGCTCATCGACGACGTGGAACTCGCTGTTAGCGCCAGCCCGAACCAGGCTGCCCGCGTAGTAGACCTGGTCGCCCACCTTGAACAGGGTGACTTCGGGGCCGACCGCCGTGACGGTGCCGGCCGCGTCCCAGCCCAGTACACGGGCTTCGGCGTCCGCCGCCTGGCCGGCGCGCACCTTGTGGTCGACCGGATTGACGGAAATCGCCTCGATCTTGATGAGCAGGTCGCGTGCGCCCGGCTGCGGCAGCGGCAGGTCGGTGTCTTGCAGGGTTGTGTTGAGGACGGCGATGGCTTTCATGGTCAGGCTCCTGTGTGATTGAGTACGCACAGTCTGAGGCTGGCCGATTTAATTGATAAGCGGCATAATGATTGAATAGCTATTCACCAAAACAGAACAATGAGCCTGGATCTGATCGATGTCGCCCTGTTCGTGCGGGTCTGCGCCACGCGCAACCTGTCGGCTGCGGGGCGCGAATTCGGCCTCTCGCCGGCCGCCTCGAGCGCGCGCATGGCGCAGCTCGAACGCCAGCTGGGCGCGCGCCTGCTGCACCGGACCACGCGCCAGATCGCCCTGACCCAGGATGGCGAAGCCTTTCTGGAACGGGCAGTGGCGCTGCTGGACGCGGCCGAACTGGCCGAATCGTCGGTCGGCGGCGGCGCCGAAGGGCCGCACGGATTGCTGCGTGTGGCCGGTTCCGTCTCGTTCGGGCGCCTGCACCTGATGCCGGCGCTGCCCGAATTTCTCGCGCTGCATCCGGGCATCCGGCTCGATCTGCGCCTGTCGGACCGCGTCATCGACCTGGCCGCGGGCGGCATCGACGTGGCGGTGCGGATCGGCCCCCTGCGCGACTCGGCGCTGGTGGCGCGCACGCTGGCGCCAAGCCGCCTGTGGCTGTGCGCCTCGCCCGATTACCTGGCCCGCTGCGGCACGCCGCAACGGCCGCAGGACCTGGCGCAGCACGAGTGCCTGGTGCTGGACGGCTTTCATCCGTGGCGCTTTCAGGATGGCGCACAGGAGATCGTGATGCGGGTGCGCGGGCGCATGCAAAGCGATAACGGCGAAGCGCTGCGCGACGCGGCGGTGGCGGGATTGGGTATCGCCCTGCAGTCGACCTGGGCGATGTACGAGCAGCTCAAGCGCGGCACGCTGGTGCGGGTGCTGGCCGATTATCCCATCGTGCCGCAGGCGGTGGTGTCGGCCCAGTACTTGAACCGCAACTACCTGCCGCCCAAGACGGTGGCCTTCATCGATTTCTTTGCCGAGCGTTTTGGCCCTGCGCCCTATTGGGACGAGGGCTTGCCGTGATCAGTCGCTGTCGGCCTGCTCGCGCGCGCACAGGCGGTTGAGCAGCACCATCTGCTCCTGCTGGATGGCCAACAGCTGCTGGCGGAATTCATCCATCTTCTGGTGCAGGGCCATGATTTCCAGCTCCGCCTTCAGATTGACTTCGTAATCGTGCAGGGCGGTCAGGCGGTCCTTCTCGCCCTGGCGGTTCTGCGACATCAGGATCACCGGCGCCTGGATCGCCGCCAGCATCGACAGCACCAGGTTCAGCAGAATGTAGGGGAAGGGATCGAAGGGCTTGCCGCCATCGCGCAGCAGGAACCAGGAATTGAGCACGACCCAGCCCGTCAGCACCAGCGCAAACAGGCCGATGAAAGCCCACGAACCGCCAAAGCGTGCCACCGCGTCGGCCGCGCGCTGGCCGAAGGTCATGTCGTCGTCGAGCGCCGGCACGCTGCGCGAAATCGTGCGCTTCTCGGCGATCGATTGCCGCACGGCCGCCTGACTGCGCTGTTGCACAGCCTCGACGTGGGCCAGATAATCGCTGCGTTTGCTTCTCATGGCAGTAGTGTAACCGTTTGAAAGTATCCCGGGCGTACAGATGCAGCCCCGCGCCCCATGCGTTACCATCGCAGCATCGGCGCAGGCGCGCCCCACCATATCCGAGTACCGCACCATGAAATTTGAACACCTGATTGAAATAAACGACCCGCTCAACCCCCTGATCGACACCATCACCCGCGAGCAGCTGTGGCGCGGGCTGGTGCTGCGCGCGGACTCGCCGAAAATGTTCATCCCGCACCTCGACGAGTGCACCATCGACGAGCGCGAAGCGGGCAGCTTCCGCCGCCGCCTGCGTTACGGCGAGCTGGAGATCGTCGACCGGGTGCTGCTCACGCCCTTGCAGCAGGTGCGCTACGAAGTGGCGGCGCAGGGCGAGATCAGCGCATCGAGCCTGGTCATGACGATCGAATCGCCCTCCGAGCACACGCTGTACGTGCGCTTTCAGTACGACGACGGGCACGACGCCGCTACCGACGCGGCCAATGCCATGTACGACGAATTTCGCAAGTCGGCGTACCAGGAAGCCGATATCGACACCATCCGCATCGTGCGCGAACTGGCGGCGGCGGGGCGGCTCGATGCCACGTATCTGAACTGAGCCTGCGCTGCCGGCGCAGCCCGGCCTACACGCCGGGCAGGCACTCCTGGCGCGTGCTCTGCGGCGGCGGCGCGCCTTTTTCCAGCTCCGCCGCCAGATCGCGCAGGGCCGTGCGCACCCCTTCCTCGATCACCGGATGGTAGAACGGCATGTCGAGCATCTGCGCCACCGTCAGGCGTGCCTGGCACGCCCAGGCCAGCAGATGGCCCAGATTTTCCGCGCGCGGCCCGATCATCTCGGCGCCCAGAAAGCGCCCGGTGCCATATTCCCCGTACACGCGCAGCACGCCGTGATTTTGCAGCATCACGCGGCTGCGCCCCTGATTGGTAAACGATACCTTGCCGACTGCGAAAGTGGGACGGCCCTCGGCGCACAGCGCGCGATAGGTCTCGCCCAGAGTGGCGATCTGCGGCTCGGTGAACGCGATCGACAGGGCAGTGCGGCGCAGGCCGGGCCGCACATCCGGATAGCGGCCCGCATTGTCGCCGGCGATCTTGCCATGGTCGGCCGCTTCCGGCAGCACCGGGCGCTCGTTGTTGGCGTCGCCCGCGATAAAGATATGGCTCGACCCGCACTGCATGGTGACGGCGTCGAACAGGGGAATGCCGCGCGCGTCCAGTTCCAGGCCCGTGTGTTCGATGCCGATCTTGTCGACATTGGGCGCGCGACCGGCGGCGACCAGCACGAACTGGAAGCGCTCGGTAACGGGCGCGGCACCGGCACCGCGGGTGGTCAGCTCGACCTCGGCGCCATCCTGGCGCGCCGCCACGATGGTCTGCTGGAAGCGCAGGTCGATTTCAGCGGCCAGGGTATGCGAGGCGACGTGCAGCACCTCCGGATCGGTCAACTGGGCGACGCTGCCGCCACGCGCGAAAAAGCTCACGCGCACGCCGAGCCGGCTCAGGGCCTGGCCCAGTTCCAGTCCGATCACGCCGGTGCCGATGACCGCCACCGACGACGGCAGATCGGTCCAGTCGAAGACATCGTCGCTGACAATCACGCCCGGCCCCACATCGCGCAGGATCGGCAGCATGATGGGGGTGGACCCGGTTGCGATGACGATGCTGGTGGCGCTGATGTCGGTATGTTCGTCCACGCGCAGGGTATGCGGGCTGGTAAAGCGCGCGTGGCCGCGCAGCTTGTCGGCGTCGGGAATGTTGTCCACCCCTTCGAGGACGAAGCCGACAAAGCGGTCGCGCTCGCTGCGAACGCGCGCCATGACAGCCTGGCCGTCGATGCGCGTCTGGCCAGGATGCACGCCAAAGCCGGGCGCCAGCGCCAGCATGTGCGCCGCCTCGCTGGCGGCGATCAACAGCTTGCTCGGCATGCAGCCGACGCGCGCGCAGGTGGTGCCATAGGGGCCGCTCTCGATCACGACAGCGGTCTTGCCCTGGGCCCGGGCGGCGCGATAGGCCGCCAGGCCTGCGGTTCCGGTGCCGATGACGGCCACATCGACTTTAATCGTGTTCATGCGCAATCCATCACAAAGTGGTTTCGACGATTCTATATGGAGACGGTGAACAACGCCGGCAAGCACGCAATGTGTCGGAAAACTTTACACTTTCCATCCCGTCGGAGCATGACAACCCACGCCGCCCTAGGTAAATAACACTATTGGCATTAAGGCATATTTCTTGCTTCTACTTTGGGAAGCCTGCTGTCGTCGGCAAAACCCACTCACTTACGGAGCGTCATCTTGAAGATTTCAGCCATCCTTTCGCGCATCATCCTGAGCGTTGCAGTGTTCACCGCCTCGGTCGCCAGCGCCTCGCCGCTGACCTGGACGCTGAACGGCGTGACATTTGACGATGGCAGCACCGCCACCGGCACCTTCGTCGCGGAAACGACCACGGGCGACTTGCTGTCGTGGAACATCACGACGACCCCGGGCGTGCTGTCGGGTTTCGTGTATGACACGACGACCAGTTCGCTGTACGCGCGCGACCTGTTCGCCGCCAACTCCTACCTGTTCACCAACGACCTGCCGTTTGCCGATCCGTACCTGAACATCGCATTCGCGCGCGCCCTGAGCTCGGCCGGCACCGTCAACTTCACGCTCGACGCCAGTTACGAGTGCGACAATTGCAACACGGTGCGCTTCATCACGAGCGGGTCGGTCACTGCGGTACCGGAGCCAGCACCGGTTGCGCTGTTCGGCATCGCGCTGGGCGCCCTCTTCCTGCGCCGCAAAGCCCGCAAATAATTCTCCGCACCAACAAAAAAGGCGGCCCCGGCCGCCTTTTTTATTGCCCCAACAACGGGGTCAGACCTCAAAACTGGAACATTCCAAAAATTTGAGGTCTGACCCCGTTTTTTCGTCGCATTCCCCCACCTTTTTTGTTGCTCCAAGATCGGGGTCAGACCTCAAAACTGGAATATTCCAGTTTTGAGGTCTGACCCCGGTTTGTTTGCAATTTTTTTTCGGGAGAGGGTTAGATGTCGAGGGGGTCGACTTCGAGGGACCATTTGACGCGCGTTTTCATGTCGCG